>Ga0136643_10008467_pt1 | contig 15043 bp, 8 predicted proteins | sample TergutLab28metaG_FD_96883 | JGI IMG/M metagenome (GOLD analysis project Ga0136643, IMG submission 96883) | Labiotermes labralis P1 segment gut microbial communities from Petit-Saut dam, French Guiana - Lab288 P1 (version 3) (version 3) | ecosystem: Host-associated > Arthropoda: Insects >... | reverse complement strand
CTACATGTTTCGGACAGTTCCTCTGTCCATCATCAGGAGTTTTTCACTGTACACGCAGCAATGGTATATTGACAGCTTGCGAGCAAGCTGTCAGAAAACCTGTATGACATATACAATTGCTGAGTGTAGTGTAAAACTCCTGATGATGGACAGAGGAACTGTCCGAAACATGTAGAATTTTATTCCAAAAATAAATTTGAGAAATTAGTGCATCTAGTTGGTTTTATTGTAAGAACTCCACACTCATAATACGTTCATATACACCTAACAATAGAGAGCGGCATTAAACACAACTTTCTTCTTCATATTCTATTTCTTTATGATCCGAATTAATGTATCCTCGGTTACGCCTAGATCTCAAACATGGTTTTACACTTAGAGTTTTCTGATTTCAATTTTAATAGGTTTAAATTTTGCTAGTGTGTACACTGAGGCCAGGCAATTCAATCCTCGTTGATTCGATAAACGTAACAAATTTTTGTTTTATTTATATCTTTTTAAGGACATCATTTTAATTTCTCTTTCCAAGTTCCACATACACCGCTTCTGGAAACTTCCAGCCTATTATCCTTCCAAAAACACGAAGAAAAAACGCTCACCCGTGCAAGACAACACGCCTACTAACAGCACAGCACAGCACACTATACACGCATTATTGCAAAACGTATCTATGGTAGTGAAGTATTTGTTTTTCTGTCATTATAGCGAGACAATCTTCTGTAATGCCAGATTCGAGGCCTGTGTTTCTCCAGGTTTAAAGCTGATTGATAAATGACTAACTAAGAATTTAATGCTGGAATATTTTACCCACAATACATTTTAATACACTTTTACTGTCAATCTGTTTCCTTCAATTAAAATTTTATGTTATTAAAACTATCCAAAAGATTAACGTGCAATAACTTACGTTAGCAACATCAGTCAAATTCAGACTACTGTGTATTATCTCAGATACATGCTGGGGTGCTGATAAGTCCTTAGCCCGACCAGGAATGAAACAAGCTGCGCCTGCCAAAAGTGTGATGTGCAGAGAACTGGATTGATTTGGCTAGGGTAGGGACAGGTAGTGGACTCTTGTGAATGTTGTAATGAACTTCCAAGTTCCATAAAATGCGAGGAATGTAGGTTGGTTTATTCCAGGGCGGGTTAAGGACTTATCAGCACACCTGTATAATGGGTCAAGAAAATATTACTTGTTTCCTTAAAACCTGCAGATCCACTTTATGATACAGAAAACCCACAAGGCCAAAGATCTACACTTATTACCGTGCAAAAATTATTACATAATCCCCAAAGTATCCTACATACTGATGTAAAAATATACCACACCACACACAAGACAGTAGACTGATGAAAGAAAAGGTTTCATTTTATTTCTGTCTTTAGTTTTGAGCGTGTTATTTAACGGTGCTGTAAACTGCTAATATTACAAGTTATAACACTCATAGTATATGAATGAGAATGAGGCACTAGTGGAATAATACTGACAGGGAAGACAGAAGTTATCGAAGAAGAACCTCTCTCAGTGCCACTTTGTACATACACCGCCAGTCTCTGGACTGGTTTTCTAGTTACTGTGTTATTATTATTATTATTATTATTTCATGCCAATCGACATTTTAGAGACTTTAGTTTGTTCAATATTGACTTTAAACGTCGAAACTGTTCTTCCACACGATGAGGTTCGGCGGCAAATACCTTCGACAGTGCAACGGATATACTGAAGGGACAATCGGTCCCGGTTAATATGACTGGCTAGTATCTGATACTTTCACTGCATAACTTCATAAACTGTCTAAACCTCTGATCTTGTAATAAATCTAACTAGAGTGTTACACACACACACACACACACACACACACACACACACATATATATATATATATACATATTAGATCCCGTTAAATTTATATATTGTGTGCTAGTTCTAAACTGAATTACCATTACTGACTGTCAACATTTTTAAGCAGAGATATGACTATGTTTAGTCACCGAATTACATTTTGAACAATATTTTAAGGCAGAAGCACGTTTCACATGAATTACGATTTTAATTATTTAGCTAATATGAGATTTAGTTTAAATTATAAGTCTATTTTTGTCAGTCAGTAGTGATTTATGTATCTTTAAAGGGCAAATTATCACACTCAGTTTGATTATCAGTTCAATATTATAAGGTATGCTAATTAACGATTCAAATTTTCTGTCGTTTGTGTTGTGTATGTTTCATATGTAGCCTCGTTATTGTCATTTATAATTTACGTTTAATTACGTGCCGTTTCTGTAATTGGTTATCTGACTGTTGACTCGGCACGTTAATAAACACCAATTGTATTGATTTGAGTTAATAGACGATGCCAGTGGTCGCGCGGTCTAAGGCGTGGGTTTGCGGCAGCTCGCTTGCTAGGACAGTGGGTTCGAATTGCGCCGGAGTTATGAATATTTGTCTCTTGTGAGTGTTGTGTGTTATCAGGTAGAGGTCTCTGCGTTGGGATGATCGCTCGTCCAGATGATTCCTAGAGACTGTGATGAGTCTAACGAGTGTGATCGCGGAACCTGAATAAATGAGAAGTCCTTGGCGTACTAGGGCTTTCGAATCATAAAAGTATTATTATTATTATTATTATTGCATGGATAATTTTCTAAGCACTTCAAGCTGCACTACTCCATATGCATAACTTGACCACACAACCACGTTACCGCAATGACTGTATCGAACTGGAAAAGTTTAGGTTGACGCTAGAACAGGACATGGTGGTCCAGTAGGACAGTACGGGTACAGCTCTACCGTTTAACATCGGTGCTAGATAGGGTGGGTGGTCAACGACACGCCACGCCCATTGGAACCCCCGGAAAGAGACGCGGTACCCATTGTACAAGAGATTGGGTGGGTCCCTGGCCCGGTCTGGAAGGGGTGCGGAATATTTTACCCCCATCGGGATTCCATCCCCTTACCGTCCAGTCCGTAGCGAGTCGCCATACCGACTAAGTTATCTCGGAGCATCCTACAAAGAATTTTTTGTCTAGGCGCTTTGTCCCAACGCGGACCATGGCCTCTTCATTATCGAGGCTTCACGATCACACATGACACAACACACACGGTAGGACTCCTCTGGACAAGTGATCAGCCCGTCGCAGAAACCTCTACATGACAACACACAACATTCACAAGTGACATTTATCCATGCCACCGGAGAGATTCGAACCCGAAACCCTTGGAGGCGAGCGACCGCAGACCCACACATTAGCCCGGGCGGCCACTGGGACCGGCATAGAATAATAAGTGTAATTATAAATCGCGTGAAAGTTCCTGGCAAGCACACAAGTGTCTGATAGACTGCATCAGTTCACTCGTTAAATATACAACAAATATGCGAAAAGACTCCGGTGTATGCTACCAGTGTCATCAGTGTAATCGATGTTTTTAATTAACAGAAATTAAACAGCTTTCTGTGTTAGGACGGCAGTACACCGGAATTTGTTTGGAGGTGCTGGATCTACTGACTTTTACGTTGTTTGTGCAGGTACACATCCATATGTTGCTTATTGACCAATGTGATGTCAGGTGATCGGAATGGTCAGTAGATAAGCATTCGAAACGAGCTGCTGTGTACGCCCACTCTTCCGGATAAAGAAACGTGTTGCTAATTTAGCAAAGTGCCCCACTGCACACATTGCGTTGCTTGCAGTAAGATGCGATTATGACGAACGTGACATAGCTAATAATTGAGAAGGAGGAAGCCTTTCCCTGTTTCAAGATAATTCTTCTCCGACATTTGTTTAACAGAGGCTGGGTGGCAAATTTATGAGACGGTTCATAAGACAAACCCCACAGCACTTTATTTCGCTCACTAAGCAGTTGCTGACAGATGTGTTATCTCCTGAATACTGGCTGACAAGGAATTGTTAATTACAGCTATTTGTGGTCTGCAGAACAAGAAAGCTGTTCCCGTCTCTTTCTGTAGTAAAACCAGCTGCAAGGAAGGCATTCATTCATATATGACACTTACCTCGTTGTGTTTTATTTTCATATTTACTTCCTTGAATATGCGTTATGCTTCCGACACGGAATGATCGCGAATATGAACGAGGTTCACAAGAGATAAATGGGAAAATCCTTTTACCGTCATTTTCCTGCTCTTCACGAATCTCGTATCCGAATTTTCTTACAGCATTAGGACCAGGTTTATTTCTAAGTCACTGACATATACTTTACTGTCAATGAATCTTATTTAAGACAGCAAGTCCTGGGTTCAAAACTCGGAGTCTTCCATTTGAGGAACTTTTTTTTTTTGCGTTTAATGTCCGAAATACACTTTACGTGGGAAGTTCAATGCTAAGAATTGTCAGGACAAGAAAGTTGCTCTAATTACTATTGCGTAAGAAAACGTCATTAAGATCGAAGTAACTTTTAATACAATACACGTAACTTGATTTTAAAAGGTAGGATGAAGAAATCCAACGAGATGCAACAGTATACAGATATTTATTTACTACTAAATTACTCTACATGTTTCGGGCGTCCATCACGCCCATTATCAATAGTACATAAAACTGTAGTTGCAGCCTCTGGTACAGATCATAATGTCTGGGGAGCAAGCTTCCTCAAACGTGACCAAAGGTCACGTTTGAGGAAGGTTTATGTACTCCTGATGATGGGCGCGATGGACGTCCGAAACATGTAGAGTAATTTAGCACTAAATAAATATCTGTATAATCCTGCATCTCGTTGGATTTCTTCAACCTAGAATTACGACATACGGAACCACGAATATATAATTTATTTCAAAAATTCACTGAAGGGTATAAGAGTCTCAATAACTAAGGCAACACAGAATTAGAATCATGTTCAGTGAGGGTCACTCATACTTCGCACTTACGAGGTGTGCATTTCGACCACCGTTTCAGAAGCCGGCCTATTCTGAGGTCTCATATTTCAACTCAGTTCCTTAACACAAATACTGAGACAGTACCTCAGAACAGGATATGACCTCATTTAACACGAACCCAGTTCTTTTATTCACAGTCGCCAGAACATTCAGCAGTCTTAGAACAATTCGGTTGGAAGATCTTTGTCAAGTACACCCATTATAAAAAATCAGAAGATTCTATCTAGACTACAGAATGACACACAACATGTGCCTTCAAACACCAAGCACTGCTTCTCTTCACTCCCTACCGAGCTCTGCGGGCTAGCTTCGCTACGTAATGGCTGTGAACATAACAGCAGATGTAATCTAACGCAATTCTTGGATTTAAAAAAAAAACCTTCTGTTTGTACAGCAGTGCCACTTGTTTCGAGCCGACCTGTCATTATACGGCTTGCAAATGTATGTAAAAGGTGACTGGAATCTTATGAACCATAACGGGGTATCTTCCTGAGATAAACGAATGATGAGATCATGAATCAATACTGAATGTTTGGGGATTTAATCTTAAGCCATCTTAAGGAACAAATAACAAGTAAGGCAATGTAAGCACACGTATAACATAACATGAAAGCGCGTTCCCGTAACCACTGTTGCCGTGGGAAAACACTAAGAATTACATATTCTGAGTGTGTGGCTCTAGCCTTAGTCATCCAGCATGCAAAATGCATGAGGCGTATTTTATTGTCATCTGTGGCCTGTCCGGCTCAACAATATTTTTCCACATTATCTCACAAACGGTACGATTTTACTGGGGAAAAAATATTGAACATGAAACATGTTTTCGATTTTCTCTACAACTCCCGTCTGAAACACTTTCCCTTCTAAGGTGAATTCACTGAGATACTATAACAAATTCCATTGTACATATGTTTTCACATAAAGTACCCCTTGTTCCTCTCAGATTTTAACCAAACTTTAATTTATGGACAGATTTTCGAAAAATATTCAAATACCAAATTTCGTGAAACTCCGTCCAGCTTTTCGCAATTTTGCGAACGTGTCTAAAAATATGTGACAAAAGAACACTTGTACACAACACATTATTATTAATCCGACTGAAATCCCAACCTTGCTTCGTTGCAAGAAGTTTTACTGATTACAGCCGAAACTGCGTCAGTTAAAAGTCAATACACATTAAAATATTTTTAAAATGTTGTTGCAATAAGTCTATTGTATATTCAGTCAAGGATTCTCTACTGTATATGTATAACTAACATGAAGTAAAATGGGTGCATCCGAGTAATGATAAAATACTCATATTTTGGTCATTCTGAAGCTAATAATCAGAGCTCTAGACGTGTTTGGTGTTTTCTTTACCTTCCTTCCTTTTACCTTACGCTGTTCCTTGTTAAACTATACGCTGTTAAGTAAATAACATACACAGATATATATCTTGCAACTAGAGTGAAGGCAACAATCACTTTTTCGTATCGATAGATTGCATTCCATTACGATAACAGACGCGTATTTTGGCCTCGTGATCTGTTTGAAGCCCTTACCCTATACCCAGAAAACAGGGAATCGAGAAATGGAGAGAAATTTGTTGTCATTATCATATGGACCGGAAAGGAATTCTGCATCCACAGTAAGGCTCCCCATTCTTTGCAGTCTCTCGGTAAGAGTGTTGCAAATAGGAGGGCCTGTCTATCTGACAAAAGAATAAGCATGCCCGGACAGCTGATATTTTTAAGCAAACGAAAAGTGCTGTATGTTAAATCCCAACACGAAGTCTCGAAGCCCTTGTATCGTATTCCTCTTTTCTTTACAGAATCTCACACTCAGGAAAAGCCGATTTCTTCAGCGGAAATTGTTCTGTCGCCGTATCTAAGGGCAGGTCATGGCAGCACCAAGTTTATAAATATTTTGACGTTGATAATAATTGCGCAAACATAGCACATGTACCGTGGAGAATTCGAGTGAACGGTCCTACAAGTAAACTCATCAGACCCCGAGTCCAACTTCGCAGCGAGCAACAGGAGTTGGTGTAATTAATCATTATAATTCAATCTGATATACTTTAATTCCAATTTATTAACGTAGTAATTTCGCAGAAAAGCGGCGGAGATTTTCGTTCTTTTGGGTTGTAGCTGGGGCGTACCTTCCGTTTGGTACCGACGATTTGGGACAACGTATCGGTACCATCTTCAAGGTTCAAGATGTCCAAAATATTTTTATCTCTGAAGATGAGACCTGTACGCTGTTCCGAGATGTTTTCCAAAAACCAACGTAAGCTACGCAAAAAAAAAAAGGAAAGCAAAGAACTCAATTCAATTCCAAGCGGTAGAAACTCGCAATCTGGCAGCACATTGGCCAGTTACAAAACAAACACACTAATGCATACAGCCGATGTCAAGCAAAGCCCATATTACACGAACAAGAAAAGATGGGCTAAAAGCTGGCTTAGCAGCTAATTAAATAATAAAAATTCGAGCTTAATATTGTGCTTCTGTGCAGACTTGCTCAGAAAATCCAACCGCATAAAACAAAAGCAAGTACTTGTACGACATGTACGCTAATATATCACAAACCACATAACTGAAATTCCACCGTATTCCATATGAAACGTCAGTACACGAGCCGCTACCGTGAAATCCGCTGTAACGTTTTAATTTGCTTACTAAATAATCTACATCACTGCATATCAAATAAGCAGCGGATGCATTACCTAGGTCAACGTCAATTTTCTGCACAATACACACAACAGAGTGCAGTTCCTAGTAACACGAAGTTTTAATTCTGAGACTGGTTGTGTCAAGAAAAGAAGTATCTCATTATTGAGATAAGGGTAAAGCGGTGGCGCAGTTGGTTGAGGCACTGTGCTATAGGACGGAAGATCGCGGGTTCGATAACCGATGGCGTCATTGAAGTTTTCTTTGACACATCCTTCCTTGGTGTCGACTCAGTCTCTAACAGAAATTAGTATCAGGAATATTTCCTGGGGCGGGGGGGGGGCCAGTGCCTAAGGCTGACAACCTTACTACCTTCATGTGCCGATTTTCGTCACATATTGGAGCTTCAGCCTCCTGGAACCCTTAGGGCCTGTACAGGGATGGCTTTACTATTACCTTATTGAGATAGTAAAGCAGTTACAGTACCACAGAACTGATTGACGTAGCCCAGATATAGCCCACTTAAGCTTGAAACTCTCCGCAATAAAGTGTATGAAACTATGTATGTTGCAGAAACTGCAGTCGAGCAATGTACAGCGTCAAGTAGGATATATAAAAACCTTACAGTTGTATATAAACCTGTCATAACTGTCACATAGCGTCGTTTTTAAGTTTCCTCAATTAAGATTACCAACACCATTACATTAATTACGTTATTATCAGATATAGGGACTGATCGCGGAACACATTCGCATATCGTCCATTTCATAGTGTAATTGTTTTTGTATGCGTTTATTTGGAACCTCAATAACCAAAATGCGTTAGTTCAGTGATTATCGTTCATCTTTTAAACCCCGAAAGTCACGGTTTTGTTTCATGACTGTCTTCCCTTCGTTAATCCAGAAAAATGTTGAGACAGTACGCTATTTTAAGTAACTCACAATAGATTTGTTCTGCATCTTCCACACATAGCCGTTTTCGTCCTAATATTTGCTTCCCATTGTCTGAGATGTTAGTAGTGTAGTGATACAAATAAATAAAAAGCTGTGATATATAGTAAATCTTGTGGACTTCAGAAGGTATCATTAATTAACACAATATGAACAAAGAAAGAACTCATCCCAGTCCAGGTTTCGAAGTTTTGACTGCAGAGGAATTTAATACTGTGGTCTTCTGGCTTATGACAACGTGTAGCCTGATAAATTTGTACCAACTTTCGTGAGAAAAATACTGCGCCAAATTGTTCTAAGCTGCACCGAAAGATCGGTATCCACCTGAGATATTGGACGCTTTCTTATACCGGAAGGTCACAACATGAAACAAAATGGTGATTTAAAAACAGCGCTTCTGAATGCTACGAAAATTATTTAGGATTATAATCAAATAATTTCTACAAGGGGAAAATTACTTAACATTTAAACTGCGTATAGAATAAATGCAAGAATTCAGGAGAAGTAAGTAGTGAACTTAGCCAAGCCGTTCAAATACAAGAAATGTGTAAGATACAAGTTCATGAGTGTCTCAAACCCAATCGTTTGCTCCCCAGTCACGTCTTCTCCTACTTTTTCCAGAAAACAAAATATCTTGTCATATTTTTATTACTCTCTGAGCGTGCAGTATGCACGTTCGATGTTCTTCGAAGCAGGAGTACGTTGGCCCGGTCCACTGTGAGCTGCAGTGCTGGGAGAGATCAGGTGGCTGGGTGGGTGGGTAGGTGGGAGGCGGACGGCAGGGAGGGATGTGAAGGCGAGAGGTGAAAGAACATAAAAGCATTAGGGCAGATAGTGGGACACACAAACACACGTTGCTTAGCATATGAATAGTACAGATTGGGATAAACGAATAATTACACACACTCCTAGCGAGTCGAAACATGTAGCGGTCTTTCGACATCTAAGAGTATGTTGTGTTGACGGATATTTGTTGATTTTGTTGTGATACTGGAACAACACGGGCATGAATCGCCTTAAAATTATCAATGCTAGCCACGATTTACAATTAAAATATTACAGTCAATGTCAAGTACTTAAACTCTAAATAATTTTCTACATAGCTTTCAGCAAGAAATGCGAGATCAAGGAAGTGAATTTTAGGTTTCAATACATCTGAAATACCCTCTAGAAGACCTACGTTCTGATATTAAAGGTAAAGGTAAAGCAATCCCATTCAGGCCTGGACAGGCCCTGACGGTTCCAGGAGTGTGAGGCTCCCAGATTTCAAGACAGTCGGCACCTGAAGGTGGTAAGGTTGTCAGCTTTACGCACCGGCCGCCTTTACCCCTCAGGAAATATTTCTGGTATTCATTTCTGTTAGAGGCTGAGTCGACCCCAGGGCCATAGTAAGGTCGGAAGGATTATATCAATGAAAAATGTCAATGACATAATCGGGAATCGAACCCGCGACCTTCCGGGTTGCAGCGCAGTTCCTCAACCTACTGCGCCACCGCACGCTCACTTCTCATATTAAAACGCAAGTAAAAAAAAAATACCCCTAGAAATTCACTTCATATATATATATGTGTGTGTGTGGTCAAAAAGGTAATTTACTTTATTTTTAAGACACCCTGCGTAATCTCTGTCTTCCACAAAATTCCCTTTTCATCTTTTCCTCTCCACACAATTCTCACGCTTTTCATAAACCACACGCTATATTAGAAACACCCACCTCGGCCGCACAAAAATTAAGGATTCCTGGTCACAAGACCGCGTAGGCTGCTACATTGGTACGAACATTTCGGAAGGGTACACTGCCCCCATCTTCAGGGTAGAAGTGAGTCCAGTTTTTCTTCTTTAATTGGCACTACAGCCCGCTGTGGGCTTTTGCCTGTCGAGTGAGTCCAGCTGGGAAAGACAATATTCTACGCAGCCCCAACTTGATTTCCTCCCATTTCCGACGGCCACTTTACCAACCTGGCTCAAAAATATACTTAATATGGAAGCAGTGTATTTTTACAAATGTTAGTAACCAGATTATACGGTGTCAAAACCTAGAAAATCCAAATAATAATTGTGGGACTTGACAATAGAGCAGAATAAGAAACCCACTGCAATTCTCAAAATTGAAATGCAGTGTGTCCCTAAAATTGAATAACCGGGATCTGCGTACTGTGTGCTCTTTATCTTTACAGACTTTATTAAGATAATGAAATCAGGACAATGGGTAGGTTGGGGCCTGTGGAACGCGTGGTAAATAAAAGAGTAAAAAAGTTTTTCAAAAACCTGCATAGGAACGACCACTTCAAAGACCTTGTCGCAGATGACAGGATGTTAATACAATAGATCTTAGAGCAACAATAGAAGAATGTGGACTGGACTTACAATACTGAAGATACGGGAACGTAACGCGGTATTGTGAATAGAAAAAACTGATTTTCCGAATTCCATAAAAGGACGCATTTAATTAACTGTAATATCATCAGAATGTCAGGAAGGACTCTACTAGGTGACCCAGTGACTCAATGGGTTTTGTGCGAACAGTAGCCGCAGATATCTAAAGGAAAGGGCAAGTACTGTGGTGGAAGTTTTGGCTAGGCTGCACAGTTTTGGCTAGGATGCCCAGTTTCCACTGACAATTCCTTTCCGGCGCCCGCAACTTTGTCAATATTTTTTTAATGGCGCAACAACCCCTAGTGGGGCAGACCCTCCTCGTTATCAAGACTTCACGATCACGCTCAAACACACCACACTCGGAAGGACTCCTCTTGAAGAGTGATCGGCCCGAAGCATATTCCACTACATGACAACACACAACACTCACAACAGACAAACATCCATGCCCTGTCGCGCGGTCTAAGGCGTGGGTCTGCGGCTGGTCGCTTGCTGGGGTTGTGGGTTCGAATCCCTCCGCGAGCGTGGATGTCTTTCTCTTGTGAGTGTTGTATGTTATCAGGTAGAGGTCTCTACGACAGGCCGATTCCTCGTCCAGGGCAGTCATACTGTATATGCGTTTGTGTGTGTGTGTCATTGAGTGTGAATAGATTCAACAATGGCCCTGTACATCTACAATAAATAAGTAGAAGGGTCAGAGTAAGGAAAGAAGGCGTATTTTCCCATCTTTAATGACGCAGTCATTTAAAGATACTTACAGCTGCAGGCAGCGACATGAAACTGCAACTAAATTTAAAAAATAAAATAGATGTACAAACACGTGTATACGTACATATACTTATCTTAGTAATTAACCAACTTGATGCACAAAAGTTTTGTTTTACAATAAGTTTATTTCATGCCTCTACATGTTTCGAGCACCATGTGCTCGAAACTTGTAGAGGCATGAAATAAACTTATTGTAAAACAAAACTTTTGTGCATCAAGTTGGTTAATTACTAAGATAAATACACTGAAATGCACGGTCGGCAAAACATAAAAAAACACACACATATATATATATATACGTGCACAGGTACCTGTTTTCGGTAAATCGTTCGTTTGTCGAGATTTGTTATGCCGTTGTGATGTTCTTTGGGTTAAGGTTATTGAACTCCGGACGTAATCAGTGCAACGGGACACATGCCGAGCAAACGAAACGGAATGGGGCGGGATTGCTACAGCGCTGTCCGTTTTCATCGGGACGTACTTTGTAATATACACAAATATTTGTACCCTGTTCAGTGCGGGTAATTAATTTATGCCTCGGTTAAAGGCCAACGGATTTTGGGTATATATAGACACAAATCACGAATTAACTATCACGACGTTCACGTCATCCGAAATCACACAAACGTCACGATAACGACTTCATATACAGTTCATTCCAACACGTTTTTGAATCAGAAACAGCACTTTTTCGCTTAGGATGTAGACAAGCTCCAAAATAGTTCAGATGCAAACAGTAGGTAGTGAGGAGCAATTTGCACAGCAGCTGTGACACTGCACGTTATTTATAGGGTATTAACTGCAGGCAAACTAAGGCGAAACACCAAACGGAATATTTAAAGAAAACACAACACAAAGTAAGACATCTTGGACACTTAGCCTTAGCAAATGAAATTTGTGCTTATTTTCCTTTCCTAGCAAGTGCAAGTCGGTAGAGGAATCGGTAATCCCGCACATACCTCTCCATGTTATTAAAGTGTATAGTGGAAATGGAGACAAAGCACCACATTTATTAGTACGAGGGGGTGCTGAAAAGTCCTTAGTCCGAACTACATCACGATGTCGTAGGAAGGAATCGATAGTGTCATTGGAAAGAAGGGTCTGTTCATGTGACGAATTGTAAGTCTTTTCTTCTTACAGAGACTGAAAGGAAGCACGTCAGACGACGCCCGCGATTTCAACAACATGGAGAAGCGAGCTGTCATCAAGTTTTTGTTTTCTACAAGGCAAGGCGCCGAAGGAAATTCACGCTATTCTAACAGATACATTAGAGGAACATACACCATCGTATGTCACCGTAAAAAATTGGGTGGCCCGGTCTAAACGTGGTGATTTTTCCACCTGTGTGCTACTCGTCCTGGACGACCCAAAACAGTGACCACCCCGGAGATTATTGACTAAATTCACGAGCTAATCTTGGAAGACCGCCGATTTTAGCTAAATCAATAGCTGAGCAACTGGGCATCTCACGTGGGTTGGTTGGGTCCATCATTCATGAAGATTTTGACATGCGGAAGCTCTCCGCGAAGTGGGTCCCGAAATGCTTGAACGCGGATCAAAAACGTCAACGGTGCCAGTAGTCTGAGCAACATTTGGAATTTTTACGGCGCGATCCTAATTACTTCCAGTCGCGATTGGTGACCATGGACGAAACTTTGTTTATCACTATGACCCGGAGACAAAGCAACAATCAATGGTGTGGCGGCATAGCGGCTCACCCCGCCCCAAAAAATTCCGAGTGCAAAAATCCGCTGGGAAAATTCTCGCCTCGATTTAATTTGTTGGGACCAGGACGGCATCCTCCTCGTTGATTATCTTCCAAAAGGCCAAACTATCAACGCGGAGTATTAATCATCTCTGCTGGTGCTTTTCAGGACATTCTGAAGGAAATGCGCCCGCGCCGAGGGAAGGTCACCAAGAGGGCCTTGTTCTTGCACGAAAATGCCCCGGCTCACCGGGCACTTGCAACCCAGAAGAAACTGATCTACCTGGACTTCCATTGTCTTGATCACCCACACTTTTCTCCGGATCTGGCCCCGTCGGATTACTATCTGTTCTTGGACTGAAAAAAACAGTTGAAAGTTCGCAATTTTTCTTCCGACCCGGAGGTCATTGCTGCCACGGAGACCTGGTTGGACGGGCAACCGTCTGAATTTTTTTTGAGTGGCTTGCAAAAGTTACAGCAACGGGCTAAGAAGGGTACTGAGCTTCGTGGGGAGTATGTTGAACAAATCCCGAGCTGGGTCGCTGTAGCTTGTTTCCTTTCTGGTCGGGCTAAGGACTTATCAGCATCTCTCGTAACTACGATGCTCGACGGAAGCGAATGGTTAAGCTGCATGTTGCGACCCACCGGTTTCCGCAAACGTAAGCCCAAGCCCCAAGTACTAAACAAGGACACATCTTTATTGTCATGCAAATGAGAAGAATTTTCGGAAAATTAGGGATGGATAGACAGACAGACAGACAGACATACAGACAGACGGACGGACAGACGGACGGACGAAAGAACAGACAGACAGACATATATAAATATATAGATATAGACAAATATAAGATATATATATATATATATATATATATATATAAATGGTTGGTTGGATGGAAGGACGAATATATAAATGGATGAATAGACAGATAGAGGGAATATATTCGGATTTATCACCTTTCCTTCCACTTTTTAGAAAATAATAAAAAATCGCCTTTCCTTCTGTCTTTCCGTGCAAATGTCGTTAAATATTAAGAGGTACATATACGGTACATTAACCCTATTAGCCTTGTTTATTTCAATGTTGCGTCTAGGAGTTACGATATTGCCCAGAGTTTCTTTTGAGTCATCGTCAGAACGGAAGCCACAAAAGTTAAGTATCCCAGAACTTCACAGTGCTGGTCGGAACTGGAATATTCTTTGAATGTTTATCGTTGTCTGCCCGTACACTTAACTGAGCACCGACTAGGCAAAGGAGTCAAAGGATCATAATTTATGGTATATTATGCTTACCAAGGCGCCAACCGACTCTGTTGTATGAACACAGAAATATATTGTTGCAAATAAAGCTCTACACTTACCGTCACATATACCTATCCCAGCTGACTGTGTTATGGATAACTAACTGACTTGCTATCACATGTATGACATTATGGAGGCAAAGGATTCATTTAAAAATTTATCGAAATACATGATCTGGAATTCAGCCGATTCCGTGAAGCACGACAAAGTTCTTTCGCTTGTCTCTATCTAATGGAAATTCCAAATTTTTGTTCATTGTTCTACAATAAACGGATTGCCAGCATAATATATATATATATAGCTATTTTATGTTTTGCTGACCGTGTATCTCAGTATAATCTTAGTAACTGGCCAACTTAATACACAAATTCTTGTTTTATAATACGTTTATTATATTCCCCT
>Ga0136643_10008466_pt1 | contig 15044 bp, 16 predicted proteins | sample TergutLab28metaG_FD_96883 | JGI IMG/M metagenome (GOLD analysis project Ga0136643, IMG submission 96883) | Labiotermes labralis P1 segment gut microbial communities from Petit-Saut dam, French Guiana - Lab288 P1 (version 3) (version 3) | ecosystem: Host-associated > Arthropoda: Insects >... | reverse complement strand
GTCAGCTTACACAACGCAACAAGTAGTCGCAAGCTCCTGAAGATGGACGTATTAACGTCTGAAACATGTTGAGCAGTAGATAATAAAGCAAGTGTCATCTAGTTGGTCAACCTTTATTCAAATATAAAGGCTTATTTATATATGTATAGCGTAAGATACGTTATGTTGAAAGTAAAATAAATAAAACCGTATACAAGCAGCAAGACACAACTACCCGGTCACTGAACGCACAGACACGGCCATTTGAAGGCGACTGATCAACAGATATGTCAGTATTCAGCGGCGATGACGCAGGATAGCGTCGAGACGTGCATGTAGGACGCAAAATAGTGTTAAGTGTAATGAAATAGACCAAAATATCACTGTACATAATAATAGCCGCACGGTACATACGGAATAAAGTTCACACAACAGACTTAAAGTTGACAACCTGCTGCCGTCAGCCACAACAGATTGTATTAGTTTCGTCAATATGCCGCAGCGAGATGAATCGCTCAAAATTTTGTTACAGCTAGCCAGGCTCGCGTCAACACGTACTGACGAAACTAATCAAATCTGTTGTGGTTGGCGGTAGCACGTTTGTCAGGCGTAGTATGATATACCACATGTGGAAAAATTCCACAAAATTTGTCACACAACACAAATTGCCCTGAAGCTACAAATAGATACCAGTACATTGCATTGATACGTTGTCTATGGTTCACGCTGGTTCAGGATAAATTAAGCGAGAAAACAAAAGGATGCGGGATATTTGACTGAAATTTCACTCTTGCATGTACACAATTAAATACACAGATTTTTGGGATGGATGCAGATAGAACGTGCGAAGCTGTGCCATTCGCAGCCTGGCTTAAAATTTCGGTCCCCGCACCTGTCATCCTGAATTAGGCTTTTCTTTGGTTTTATCAGTTCCTCTGGCAAATTGGAGGATAGTACCGTAAGTAATACTACGACCACTTCTGTCCACATCTTTTCCAGCTATCTAATCCTGTCAGACCGCGCTACGTAATCTGCACTAATGAAAGTGCCATTCATTAAACAAACATTCTGTCATCTCCGTGTCTGTCATCTCCGTGCCTGTCATCTCCGTGTCTGTCACCTCCGTGTCTGTCACCTCCATGTCTGTCATCTCCGTGCCTGTCATCTCCGTGCCTGTCATCTCCGTGTCTGTCACCTCCGTGTCTGTCACCTCCATGCCTGTCATCTCCGTGCCTGTCATCTCCGTGTCTTTCATCAAAGTGGGCGTTACTTAATAGGTTTTCCAATCGATATTCGACAATACAGATCAATGGGCAAGTATTGGGTTCTAGTGGCAACAGGTACACAGAGTAAGCGTTACCCGTTCATATTGTGTGCAATTGGGTGATCAGGCTAAACCATGGTTTCTCAAGCTGTGGCACGCATATCACTACCGGTACGCCAAGCTTTGTTTGCTGACACGTCGTCTTAATAAAAATCTAAATCTAAAAGGAAAAAGTTTTTAAAATGCATAAAACATAAGCCACATATATTTGCTAACACGTAGCATTGCCGGGAACATTATGTAACTCTTCCCCCCTGTCATTTAATCTTTCGAATTTGAGGTTTTTGATTTAAATACAAAAATACATTATTGGTGTTACATTCAAATTGTAAAATTTCATTTTGTGGTACGCAAGTGGAAAGTTTGAGAAACTCTGGTCTAAATAGTTGAAAATAAATAAGAGCATGTTGCACGTTGCAGGACCTTGTGTGGCGGGCGTGGTTGGTCACAAGATGCCACGTTACTGCTTGTTTGGTGACACAGTGAACACGGCCTCGCGTATGGAATCCAATGGCCTACGTGAGTATCTTGATCACTGATATTACGACGAAATTTCGACTGCTTTTGTGTGATGGTTAATATGAAGAGAGTAAAACACTTGCACAGCTCCAACAAAATTCACCTAAGACATGAATTCCGATCCTTCTCCTCTTATCCCCTCCTCCACCTTGAACAGCGTTCTCGAACTTTTGTTAAGTTAGCTCGAAACCCACAATTGTTCAGTAAGAGGTCAGCGTCACATACAAATTTATTCTTCGCTCTTCCTTACAACTGTTTTTGGGATTTTTTTTTCACTCTGGTAAATATTTGGCGAGTTACGCTGGAAAGGTTCACATAAATGTATGTACATCTACAATCTTCATGTTTGTACCGTGCATAATTGACGATTAAAACAGTGTATTGTCCAACAGATGCACAAATATATAATTCGTAGAAACAATTAGAATTATTATAAAATATTTAAAATTGCAGCATATTTGCAAATATGCTGCCATGACACCGACTACGTCCATATCAACGGACAAGGTAGAGCCATTGCCGCAATTTTAACCAAACTCTGTATAGAGCTCCTTGATGATGGATCCCTTGTGATCCGAAACATGTTGGAGCAATTTTAAATATTTTATAATAATTCTAATTGTATCTACGAATTATATATTTGTGCGTCTGTTGGATAATAAAGTGTTTTAGTACGTACGTCTAATTTAAATTTGTCGTAAAATGGAACCACCTACATGAAAATAGAAAAGCTTAACTCTCAAGTATCAGTCGTCATGAAAATCAGTTTAGCGGGTCTTGTGTTGTTACATGCAAAGACTAACGGATGGGTCTTTCTGGGGTATAAGAATGCCTCTCCATACGTACTGACTGGCGAAGACACTTAAACAGCGTTAGTATCGTTGTACTGACCCCAAATAAAGATTCGTCGTAAAGGTCACGTTGCCGGCATCGTAAACTGTTTAACTGTGACTGTTTTCACTTGCTTTTGGTTTGTTATTTGCAACAGCTGACAAATAGTTTGGTGACGCTATCTCTTCTTACTGCTGTCATTTATCGTTGTCAGTTGCTGCTGGTGGTGTTTTGCGAATAAAGTAGTAAGCGGTAAGTGTTTCTGGTCGGTATAACGGTGGTACAACGATTTTTAGGACACATTCTTTATCAGTAACACAGACTGTGAGTTTTTTGCGGCATATTTTAATCCCTCCCAGCAAATACTTGAATGATACCTTAAATTTCAGCCACATTTCCTTCCTACTACACGCTCTCAGTTACTTAACAGTGATGCTACCATTTCACAAGTGGCACTTATGGAAAGTGTCATTAACCGTTTAAATTGTAGTGGTTACTATATTTACCACTTGCTATAACAAGTAGACACTCAATTTTTCCCACATATGCTGTGTATGATCCTCACAAAAAACAGCTATCTTTAGCGTAAACAACACTGGAATGAAGGCATAATTTGTTTTTGTTGAGGTAAATTGGCCTACAAAGTTTAGAGGACTTGCTTTCTGGTTAACTAGATCGAGAATGGTGTGGCGAGTGACAGACATAATCAGTGGAGTAGAACTTTTCTTGACCCGCTGACAGTCACACAACAGTTCAAATTTCATCGCCGTATTTACAAAAGCCCTGCTCCGGATCTTAACGTCAATCAGATAAATGCAGTCCAAGAACCATCGCCCTGTTTCTTTAATATTCATTTTGGCTGTATTCCTGCAACTGCCAATATGTTTATCAAGCTGTCTCTGCTTCAGCTTTCAGAATTCAATTTTCGTACAAAGGTCAAGGAAAAGATTATCAACCAGTCGTGATGATCTGTAGTAAAATGACGGGAATAAATTGCTGTATGATGAACCATAACGTGGTTGATGTGGTTTTTGAATTGAAGTAACACATCAGCCAGTTGCTTTGTCAGGCTGTCACCAGAGAGCTTTGTATATTGTCACCTCCACTCACGCACTCTAGTTTTACTGTCTTCTCTCTTCTAATTTGATGTTCTTTGCAGCTCTTAAAATCCATGTGAGTCCAAAAACAAAAGCAGTCCTAGACACGTTTGGATCATTCGAATTGGAACTGCGTGGCGAGGTGGAAATGAAGGTAAGAATCGGCACCTGCTTACCCGCTGTAAGTTTTAGGTGGTTATGCTTCATTTTTGGTTATGCAGTTTACATTTTTTAAAGATTTATTGCGAAGAAAGTATGTACAGCATGTACAAGGACAAGTTACAACACTGTTCTCTTAACCAATTTCAATAAATATTTACACAACTGCACTAGTGAAACAAAAGTGAATATAAATGTAAGTATAAATTAAATTGTAAATAATTTTTAAAAAAAACACTGCGACAGTTTATATCTATCTACTTACAGATTCGTAAGAAAAGTAGTTAATTCTACTGAAAACGATATTGCATTCTTCTAAGTACTGACATCATATGGCCTGTAACCTGCCTTTATAACCGGACTCTGATAACAGACAGAACATGTTTCTTCGAAGGGTAACAGTCTACCAGACTGTATGGTTTCGTACCCCAGATTGGCGCAGCGCCATGCGAACCAAAATCTATATTTCATTCTTGTGTTCAGATTGCACTTCAGGCTGTACTTATATACCTTGAGGGAAAATGGATTCACAGACTGAATTTACATGGTGTGACTTTACGTCAGCTGCAGTGACACAATGGTACTAAATGGTACTAAACATCTTAGAGTGTGACCTAAGCAAGGCAGTTATCAAAAAATACTCTGAGAAATTCTCTTCGGCAAATTTGGACACCGCGATAGCGACTGAAGCCCATCTTCTAGGCCGTTTTAGGCTGCTGTTTCTAGTCGTAAACGTGACAGCTAACGTCCGTAGACACAATATCGTCTTAACCCGTACACACGTACGTTTTGTCTGGAGTTTCTTGTGTTGATACTTGCTGTGCCATCGGATATCTTGAATACGAAAGTCATGTAAAACAGGATGTTGCGTTACAAGAATTTTTCTCATATAGATGTTCCTATATTCATCTAATAATGCGAAATCTTGTATGATTCAATATAATTCTATGATATAGAATTTTTAAAATTAAAATCTATATATGAATGAATGAATGAATGATTACGCATTAGAAAGGTGCCATCTTTTTCCAATTTGCTCGTTTTATTTACATTTTCACCGCCTCATGTTGTCCATCCCTCTTGTCAGGAATGAGAGGCAGAAGTAATATTTCTTCGCCCTCGCTGTTGTTCTGTTCTGTGTCAGTATCCTACGCATGGGAGCTTCAGCTTTAAAGGACTAACACTCAGACTGAAGACTCAAAATTTACTCACGTGAATTAAAAAGGAAATTGGAGTTAAGGATTACCTGTACCTCACTACTTATCTACACATCGGTTTGACAACAGCGACAACTTGGCAAGGGTACTTGGGAGATTTAATATGTTGGGCGTTCTTTGTTAGGTGCACGACAGGAAATAATGCAGCAGCCTGAGCACGTCAAAGGAACGATCGGGCGAAGCCTGGCCACTTTCAAAGTTTCTCACATCTCCCACGCATTTTTTTTTATCTGCTTTCCGATTACTTTGTACTTCTGTGTGTTCGTTCGTCCGTCCGTAATGCTGGTTGAAATCCCTGTTGTGTCTACCTATCTATCTCTCTGTTTGTCAATCAGTTTGCCTGCCTGCGTGCGTGCCTGTACGCAGTATGGAACTCAATAAACGCTGGCCATATTTTTACGTGATTTGATGCTGGATAATTTCTTTCCCTTCAGCTGTAATGCTTACACATTTTCGTAAGGGACAGTCTAACCAGAATGTGTAGCGCAACTATTGGCGACGGTGAAGGCAACTCAGACTGCGGTGTTGCAAATAATATTAAGATGATGGTGAACAACAGCTTGCGGATGTGGAGGGAATTGGTGGTGGCCCATTTTGTTAGGCTGAATTATACTGAAGTTTACCTCAAGTGACAGGAGAGTCACTAAACGCCTGAGACAGGACAGTAGGCTTCCAGATCTGATGTTCAGCTTTAATGCTGTTGCTGCTGCTGCTGCTGCTGTTGGTTTTTTTTTTTTGTTTTTTGTTTTTTTGGGCCCGTTCTTGTAAAGCTCTTAGTGGCTCGCAAAATATCAAACCTATTTTGGAACCCAAACATCTATTTGAGTCTTATCCGAAACCAGTTTAATATAGTCCAGAAATTCTTACCATAATTCCTTACGATCAGTTTTAATATTATCCTCCAATCTTTACATAAGTCTTCCAGTTGTCCCTTTCCCCTCCATCTTTCCACCCAAAACTTTATTCTCATTTCCTGCTTTCTCCTTCTGCTATCTACAACACCTACGTCCCCTGTCTTCGTAAGCACAAGACCAAAGAACGTAATTGTACGTCTGCCAAAAGCCGGGTCAGCTCAGTAGGTCTGTTGAGTACGTTACGGTCTGAATAACCGAGGAATCGTGATGCAATTCCCGGCGGGTGCAAGAGATTTGTTCTCATCTCCAAAGCATCCACGTCGGCTCGGGGGGGGGGGCAACCCTCCTCCTTTTGAGTGGGTATCTGGGCCTCTTTCCCGCGCCGGGGGTGCAATTTGGACGGGGCATGAAGCTGACCCTACACTTTCATGTGTTACTAAGGATACTAATGCTTGCAACAACACCTTGACTCCCCAGTTATGATTTTGTAGTATGCAATTTGATGAACACGCACCTAAAAATTTTATATCATACAACAGAGAATAAATTTCAGAGACTGAGTTTGTTTTGTTCATTTCAAGGGAAAAGGCAAGGTCACGACGTACTGGCTCCTTGGTGAGAAGAAGCCGTGCGTTACCAACAACGTCAGCACAACCGTTGCTGTAACAGCAGCCAACAACAAGGTCTGTGTCAACAACACACAGCCAGCCATCTTCACTACGACAGAAGCTGCTCCAGTCTATTCGGTGTCTTTCTCAACACCTCCGGTGGTCAGCAGTAGAAACGGTGGCGCTGCTGCGGTCGCCAAGATGACGCCAGTAACACCACAGAAAAAAAATTCAAATAAAGGCACCAGCCCTTCTTCAGTTGCTCCGACAACACAGGGTAACTCTCCGAAAGAAAACAAAGTCGTCAATTTAATCCACAACATAACACCGTCAGTCTCTAGCAAGATGAACAATGTTACTTTAGGAACGCCTTCCAGAAATAACAGTGTGAGTAAGAACAATAACGTAGCTCACTCGCCGACTAAATGTAGCAACGTGACACCGGCGCCAGGCGTCACGACTCCATTGCTTTCTAAGGACATCAACACATAGAGATGAAACTTTAGATGCCTTAATTCCTTGATAGTGTGATATAACATGCAAATAGGCTGCAACCGTGTCTTGCCACCTTCATCTTTTCCTCCAGCTATACACAAAAATTTAATTTGTACCTGTTATGAGAATAATATCACGTATATCATAACCATACAGTGGCCCTTCTTGTACCCCTCGTAAACATACGTACGTACTTCTGTCAGTACCATGAAGAGTATATGGTGTCATACATGTAGAAACGGTACGCCTTTGTGGTTGAATATTAGCGGTATTAATCTACCGAATTATAAGACACAATATTTGTGACCCACATGAAGGGAAGAGATTATTTCATTATCCTAGATGCAGATGGACACTTGTTATTAAGATGGTTCTTACAAAAAAAAATAGGAGCTGGAATAGCTCAGTCGGTATAGTCACTGGCTACGAGCTGGATGACCGATGAATCGGGGACCAATTCTTCTATTCTCCACACCGGCTCTGGGGCCAACCCAGCATCCTGTCAAACAGGTACCAGGAAACATTTCCCCCGGAGGTAATATGGCCGGGACTTGAAGCTAACCACGCAGCTCCATCTAGTGCCAAGTTTAAGCATGTGTGGAGCTTTACCTCCACTCACCTATGTCTTCATAATGTGGTGTTTAATTAAGCACAGGCACAACTTGCCTTTAATATCATAACTATAGAAGGGCTTTTCATATGGAGTTGGTTACAATAATCGGCAGTATCTGTGGTCTGTTTGCGTGGCTTAGAAGTGCACATAAAACAGAAACGTTTCGGCTAGAATGTGACAAGTGAAGTACTGTGGCGGTAGCTTATATATGTGATGCTTTGTGATTGGAAATTTTTAGTATTAATTTAACGTGTTGTTACGAAACACGAATTTCAGTGACCTGAGTGGAAGAAAAAGACTTCGCGAGACTTAAGCATAGATGGAAATATGCCTTCAGTAAATATGATGTGAAGTCTGCGCAGTGGGTCGATCTGGCTCAGAACAAAGTCCAGTGAAAAACTACTGTGAAAATTCTAGTATTATGGAACCCTCGGGTTTCATAAAACAGGGGGAATTCCTTGAAAGTGGAGTCGCTGTTAGTTCCTGTAGAAGGAGTCTGCTCAGTGGTGTGAGACATTTTGTGAGACCGAAGTATTGTGAGGACTCCAAACTGAGTTTCAGTGTGGTTTAACAAAGATCTATAGCAAGAAGAAATGTTGTGTGCTGAAAGTAAGCGGCATTGTAACTATAATATTTGTTGGTCAAGAAATAACATTAACGAACACTTTGAAGAACTTAAGGTGCTTCCCCATTACCTATAATTGTTACAGGCTAGTTTGACTGCTAAGGCCAAATCGGCAGAACTATTAACCCTCACAACTGTGTTTTGTTTAACAGCTGAATTGTGTTATTTCGACCCACAACAGTGAATGTTTTTATTTGCCGATGTGACCGAAAATGTACAGTAGACAGAATTACTGAAACAATTTTTGGCGCGTTCGCAGGCCGAAAGTTGCAGAAATATGCGTATTAGCATGATCGTATTTTTTTGTATACATGTAACAATTCAAGAACGCCTTAACGAATTTTCATTAAATTTGTTATAAGGGAATATTACTGAAAACTTAAAATTGCTGTCTTCTGAATTGTAACGCCATATAGTGTGGTAGACATTACCGGCGTTTCCGGAGAACGTACTGTCTCCATATTGAGGGTTTAGAATTAGAATTACCAGTCCTGTGTTCTTCACTGAAGTTGGGGGCAGTACTTTTTTCGTAGACGCCATACAATTTACATCAGAATGCACGTTGACATTTTCCAGGAGAGGGTAATTGTTAATACAGTAGTTCCTGCCATGGAAACCCCCTACTTAAAAATCATTAAAAATTTTCCACACATTTCAGTTCTGGGTAAAATCGAATAAAAATAACTGTCAAGCTAAGACCTGCATGGGTTTCAGCTCGCATCGCGAGGGCAACTCTACAGTTACTTATCACAGCGAATAAGATTTCGAAAGATCTTTGCACTCAATTAAGCACGCACGCAGCAAGTCTTAACAGGTTTCGAAGCAATTCAGCAAAACAGAGCGAACGCGCCAGAATTATTACACTATGCTTGTATTTCTCAACTTGATATGTTCCGAACTGAATCACAAATTGTATCTCATTATATTGTAAAGAAGCCAAAGAAATTTGACCATAATATACAGCCTGTTCAGAGATGTGGTGCATTCTTTTGTTAAGGATGGAGTGATACATATTACCATTTCTGTTTCACCATTAACATTGTGTCTATAATGTATGTTACAACCGATATACTGTGTCGCTCTGTAATTATAGCGACTGTCTATGAGGGAGGAGACTGAATTTAATTACCTGTGTTGAGAGAGATATTTCTTGTAGTGCCAGTTTCCAGACCAAATCAGGGGCTGATACAACCTTCAGTCCATCCTCCTTCCTCAGTGACAAAGCCGCTGGAACATAAAACTAACCATTTATCTCCATCTAGTGTCTATTGCTTGGTGCTCAGCTGCGGAGATGACTAAGTACCTTATGTCAAAATATCCGTTTAGCTCAAGTATAATGAAGTTACACACTGCTAGAGAAGGTTAATCAATATTCAGCAGGAAATTGTTGTTATATATTTATTCTTCATGAGCTCTTATCTTGCCTGTATCTCTGCAATATGTTCATCTTCTTCCCTCATCCCTCCATGAATAAAGTTAATACCGTTGCATATCTATCATTCAGATGTCATTATTTCGAACATGAAGCTGAGAGCTGCATTAGTGTGTACAAACGGCGCGCTACCGACAAAACATACACACGTAATCTGCCGTAAAGCGTCTTCTACAGGATTCTTACTTTATATGATAAAATTCATTCGTCACGTTGCAGACCGTTTCGCATGATGACAAGAAGCTCGCTGTGAGTCGGGGTCCACGCGTTGTAGTTCTGTATACATTGCAGTTAGTATTAGATTTTTACTTGCCTTCAGAGGAGGTTGTTGGGTATTCCAATTTGTGCTGTGAGTACTCTTACCACTGATGGGATGACATAAGGCAGGAAGGTGACGTGATGGACAGGAAGTGTGTGGGAAGAGATGGTGTGATAAGAGGGCCAGTTGCATTTGGGCTGGCAGGGGTTAAAGGGCTGGAGTGAGACGCACATTTCACGGTCCATTCATAATACAGAATGCTTCAAAACATCTGGCGGTCTTTGAAATTTGAAAAACCAGCGTGCCCGCTAACCGCCGCTTCCATACTGACCGACATCATGTACAGTGATGCTTGGAGTTCAGTTGCGATGGGACCCTGATCAGTACAACACCGCATTGCGGCAGTGGAATTGTTTATAAACAAAGAGTTGTAGCAAAACAGCGTGGTTTCCGACAGCAGTTTCAAAGACGTGATGCTCCTAGCCGCAATATTCTGCTACTTTGGGTACCGAAATGTCGTCAAGAAGGATCAGTGGAGGGCAGTAAACCACGAGAACGTCCATTTTCGGCTCGTACATCTGGCAGTGTGGGGCCGGTAATGGTCATGTTGTTAAGTCCGGGCAGGTCAGCTCGGCGGCAAACTCTCGCACTTCGCTTAAAGGAAATCAGCGTTTGCCGAATTTTCCAAAAGGTTTTGCATTACCATACATACAAAATCCAAGTTGCCCGGGAACTTAGTGAACGGGGCAAGGTGAGCCAACTAGAGTTTTGCAGTGAACTTGGTGAAAAAACGATAACGACATGGTGAACACATTATTAATGACAAATGAGGCTCACTTCAATGTTTCTGGTCATGTAAATAAGCAGAATTGTCGCTACTAGGCTCCAAACGACCCACATGGACTTCACCAACATCCTCTGCATAGTGCAAAAGTGACAGAGTTGTGTGAAGTTTATTCTCATGTCATTATTGATCCTCATTTCTTTGAGAATGTGAAGGACCGTACAGTAACTGTGAATGCAGATAGGCTCAAATTCGTGCCGAAAACGTTTCTGCGCAATGAGTTACATTCTCTTCACCTGTGGTTCCAACAAGACGAAGCAACTGCTTACAGAGCACATATTTCCATGCAAGTCCTCAGGATAATGCTACCGGGCAGACTCATTTCTCATTTCGGGAACATTACCTGCCTCGCTCGCCTGACCTGTCTTCCTCTGGGGCTACGTTACAAGCAAGGTATACGAAACACGTCCTACCAATATTGCTGACTTCAAACAACAAATTTTGGGGTATATTCAAGGGATCCCTGAGGGAATGCTACAGAGTGTTATGACAGCCTTTCAATCGCGACTGCAGCAGTGTACTGAACAACATGGTGGTCACCTACAAAGTGTCGTATTCCAATTATGACTCATATAAGTTCTCATGGACATGGAATGCATCCGCTAGTGTTAATAAATACTTCCACTTTGCCTTAAAATTTATTGCAATTCAAAAACCTTCAGGTGTTTTTGCGCACCCTGTATTAGCGGTTACGATACACATTTTTTTGTACACTCCGGGCCGCATTTCAATTTAAACGGGAAAACGGTGATCAGTTTCGTGGGTACTAAGGACGTAGCTGTGTCGCGATTTTGCGCAGCACGGTGCTTGGCCTGGCTATCATCGGGGAGCTCCGTACAATGGGAACACGTGCGACATCTTCAACGGGAGATAATCACAGAGATTATCACGTATTCTGGATGTAAAACAGCAACTCGTCGGATTGCTGCATTGGGAGTCCGAGGGCGTCTACAGCGGATACCACAATCCATCTAGCACACGGACGGGATTCTACTCGCAGCATTTCATCACTTCATCGTTCAGAGCACGAGGGTACTGCACATCAGGTCAGACTTGAAGAGCCAGGTCAGACAATTAACCCAATACACTTTCTTTGATATTTATGTTCCCATCAATGTGGATCCTAGGGAGAATTAGGCGAGGAGTTGTCAAGGTGTCTTTGACAAGAATCCAACATTTTGTTGCTCAGTTTGATAGATTAGGAGATAAGAACGAGATCAAGTTGCGTTATGGTCCTTTAGCAGAGATCTGGATTAAGTTTGTTGGATTTCATTCTTTGTTGGAGGTGAATGATGACACCCTTGATCATAAGGCTGATCGGACGGAGTATGGAGAGGTTGCTGGCATCACGAGAGGCAGGGTCCTGGTCGGTAACACCTAAATTAGAAACATCGTGTAGTTCGGACAGTACATCCTGTAGTGATAGTAATCAGCCAGTTACAGGGATTGCTTTAAAAATGCCATCAATATCTTTGCCCACATTTGATAGAAAATATGAAATTGGGCAATCTTTGAAAATATTTTCAGTGTTACGGTAGACAATGGCACAGATATAACGTCCCTTGAAAATTCGATTCACTTCGGTTGGTTCAAAGGCCTCCTTTCACAGCTGAGAATTACTCAGTAGCTTGGAATCAGTTGGTGGCCAGATACGAAAACAAGAAGCCGATTGCGGCGACTTACATCAGACAAATACTGGGTTTAAAGAACAGCAGTATAAAGGACGTGGGAGAGTTCAGGCCGTTCATAAACACATTTTATAGCAATGTAATGCACTGAAGGCATTAAACATTGAACAGCCTTTAGAAGACATCGTTTTGTCACTATTGCTTGTAGAACGTCTGGACAGTCAGGCACGTCCTGAGTGCCAAATGATACAGGCAGACAAAGGCTTCCCATCACTCAAGGAATTAATTACATTGATGGAGAAGAAATGTTTGATTTTGGAAACATTAAAGCCTTCCGTCAACATTGCTAATATTGAAGACAGGGTGGGAACCAACAGCGAAGTTTACAACGGCATTCTATTACTTTTTTGGAGATGACTGAGAGCAAGTGTGCCCTATGTTCTGTCACATCGTTTATTTGAATGTACACTGTTTGTAAGCGCGGGTGTGCCTCAGGGAAGATCTTGAGTTCAGAAACAAAAGTTTGCTGTTATTGTCTCCGGCAGGTTCATACAGCAAGAACATGTGAAGCGGGGCATTGCCGTAGTTGTACGAAGAAGCATTATACCTTGATACATAAAAGCATGATACAACAGAGTGCGGCATGAACAAGTCCAGGCCCATCAGATTTCTCACCTATACGGCCATTAAAAACGTACATGGGGTCAGAGGTCCATTACACAAATGCCGTTATTCACCAGACAGTACATCGCAGGTCAGTTTTATAACAAGGCCATGGTAAATATACCAGGAATGTAGAGAGAAAGAAAATTCATCCCTGTAAAGGGAATCAACAATGTGGTTTCAGATAGCAGACACAGTGCTAACATACAGCTTTGCAATAGTAATAGCGGCAAAAGCAAAGTGCTTTTTCTTACCCAAGATTAGAGGGAATGCGCCAGCACGATACATTGAATATGATTCATGGAAGTTACTTGCTGATACGATCTATGTAAATCCAGGGTTTGCCCATTCAGAATATGTGCATGTGTTGATTGCAACAGAACTAATCTTTCATCTACTACGTCTGGGTAGATAAATTGGCGGTGGGAGGGTTCCCCACAATCCAAGATACTGAATTGGGCTTGATTTTGGCGGGACGCAACAGCGTCCAGTGCAGTCATTCGGAGAAGCAGCGATATCGTGTTTAACAGTGAAAAAAATCAGTTTAAATGCACAGCTACTACGTTTCTGGGCGGTTTGAAGAGATTCACACTCTTCCCAAAACTACAAGGAAGTCGGAATTTGAGGGTCATTTCGAGCAAACATTACACGAGATGACTGGGAGATTATTCGTGCAGCTACCACACAAGTCAGGTCAAGAGGGACTTGGCACACCATGTGATCAAGGATTGTATACAGTTCAGCAGTTGAAGAAACGGCTTCAGCACCAACCAGACGTGCGGAAGAACAAAGCAGATTTCATGAAGGAATATGAAGAGCTAGGACATATGCAAGTGGTAGCTGAGGTTAATGGAGATGACGGCAAGGAAAAAGCGTTACCTGCTTCATCATACTTTATTCAAACACGATAGCAGAACAACCAACCTCAGGGTAGTGTTTGATGAGAGTGCGAAAAACACAAATTGGGAACTCTTAAATTGTACGTTGTTGATTGTCCTATTGTTCAGCAAGATCTGTTCTCAATATTGTTAAGATTCCGAACATATCAGATTGCCTCCTCGGCGGACATCGATGTTAATGTGTTAATCCCAAGGACTGTAACGAATACTATGGAGAGTTTCATCGGACGCGCCAATTCGGAATAACGAATTCCGGTCGGTAACATATGGGACTTCATCGGCACCTTAATTGGCTACTGCATGTCTGAAGTAACTCGCGGTGGAGAAAAGGGAGAACTGTTCACAGGCAACCACGTTACTTCACAGGACTTCTATGTGGATGAAGTGCTTAGAGAATGTGATGATGTTACTGAAGCGAAAAAGCTCCAAGCTGCTCTGATTGTATTAATTCGCTAGTGCCGGGTTTCTATTAAGGAAATGTTGTTCCAACCAACCTATGATTTTAGAAGCAGTACCTACTGCGGCACGGGAAATTGTTCTACCACGACCGTTGAATGGGGCGGATAAGGTTACGACATTGGTTTTTGTTGGCATCCCACATTGGATAAATTTACTATTGCAAATAACAAGAAGTCACTGGCGTTAGGGAAAGTTGTCACTAAAAGCAACCTTACTGCGTTGTGACCTCTGTTGATGATCCTTTAGCTTTCATTAGTTGATCGCTTATTCCATACAAGTTACGCTGGCAGGAATTGCGTCGCACAATTTCCCTCATCCCAGACGTATAACCTGCTGCTCTGCTCCTAACAGCCGCCCACCAGCAACCAATGCATTACACACCATATGTTGCAATAACACAAGTATAGTCTCGAGCACCTGATGATGGGCATATAAGTGCCCGAAACATGTTGAGCAGATTATAAGTGCAATAAAGCATTCAGTAGCATCTAGTTGGTTTTCTTCTCTACGCTTATACTACGATGCACGGACAAACATAC
>Ga0136643_10008465_pt1 | contig 15044 bp, 6 predicted proteins | sample TergutLab28metaG_FD_96883 | JGI IMG/M metagenome (GOLD analysis project Ga0136643, IMG submission 96883) | Labiotermes labralis P1 segment gut microbial communities from Petit-Saut dam, French Guiana - Lab288 P1 (version 3) (version 3) | ecosystem: Host-associated > Arthropoda: Insects >... | reverse complement strand
TTTTAATATGTATTTGGTAATCAATAAGTGTGTAACAGCTGTCAAAGTTTCAAATTTCTCTGGCCATTATCTCCGTAACCGTTCAACTTTGGATATAGGTGTTTTGGGTTATATCGTTATACTTTAACATAAGGAACACTCTCCCGAAGTCTGGCGCATTCCTCCTGGGACACCCTGTATAAGTATAGTGCAAGCGCAGATTGCATAGCTCAGTACAGGGGGGAGGGGAACCATCCTGTGGCTAGAAAATGTGTTATGATTACTCAGAACCACTTGGCGTGGACGGTGGGCCGGGTAGCTCAGTCGATATAGCTACTGAGCTACGGGCTGGAAAGTCCGGGATCGAATCCCAGTGGGGACGAGATTCTCCGCCCGTCCGAACCGGCCCTGGGGTCCACCCAGCCTCCTGTAAAATGGGTACCGGGTCTTTCCCGGGGGTAAAGTGCGGCTGGGGCGTGCTGCTGACCACTCACCCCCTTACAGTGCCGCGGTCATGGAAGAGTACAGCTATACCCCTAGCCACCCTCTGGGTCACGCCTGGCCTGTAACGGAGTCACTTTACCTTTACTTGGCGTGGACGGGTAGAGGAAATGACAATCTGTCGCCATTACTCACACAAGAAACTTATGCTTTGAAAATAATACAGCAAACAGCAAACTTCCTTCCGCAAAATAGGTTATTACACAACTTGTCATCTGATCGTGACTAGCAACAAATTAATCATAGCAAATTAATTGCCCTTCCTCAACCTTTGTTGGACATGCACGTCTGAAGCGCCCCATGCAATAATCACTGCGCGTTGTCGTTTCTGGTCTCAGCTGCTTACACAGTGACAGCAATGTGTCTTGCATCAGCTTACTTGTGACATGGCAAACGGGAGAGCGTAGCCGGGCTGGATGACCCGAGCTTCGAATCTGCACTGCACAATCATTCATGGTGCATACACAGAGTCTATAACATGTCGGATTTTGCACTCCATTAACCCCCGAAGAAAATCTATAATTTCGAGATGTCTGGATACAGCATTTTCAAGTTCTAATATTCTCCTGGCATTACTATTTTAAAACAATTTAACGCAACACTACCCACTGTCACCCATGAGTACGGTGACATTAATATTCAAATTTTATCATTTACAACAGACAAGCCACATATTTCTTTGAATACTGCTTCTCCCTAAGAATGGCCAAAACATGTAGGAATACTTCAGTATATCAAATATTGGTGCAATTAGTTGGTAATACATTTATTTATATGTGACAACTGCACAGAAGATAGACAATATCAGGTTTTAAAATTGATACTATTCATCTCCATTCACTCATTTATTCATTCAATCATTCATTCGTTCTTATCTTCATTCTTCATCAAGTGGGGGACACAAAGACTCTCACCTTGAGAAATAGGCTTACGCGGGGCCCCACGACACATACACAATATTTCGACCCTGTAGCACATGCACCACCACAGTGAAGTTTATCCTGTTTATCTACCGATGGTTTTCGAAACACCCTGTAGCACATGCACCACCACAGTGAAGTTTATCCTGTTTATCTACCGATGGTTTTCGAAGCACCTAGAGCAGTAACATCTAATGGAAGATTACTTTGCAAACAGTGCGGTCAGTGTATGGTGGAGGTGAAGGTATTGGACGGGTGGGTTTACAGTTCCTTCAGCATCATTAGTTCTCTGCGCCTCTCGACAAGCCATACGTAAACACACAACCCAAAACATGATACAGCCATAGGTCTCAATGGCACCTGTGATTTTTACAAATTGACCACAATTTAAAATTTTTAAAATGATATCACACTGTGCATATTTTTGCAAGATTGCCCCCCAGAAGGCATAATATATACATTCATGGGAAAGAAAATGTTCAAAGATCATAAAGACAGGGCAAGATCAACGGACTGCGCAAGCCCGATACTGTTACCGAATGCCAGAACAGCAGATACGCTGCAGGGTTTATCGACTGGGATGTTTGGCTAAGTACCCTGCAGATGAAATCAGTGTCGCTCTTCATCATAAAATTGGCATTCGACCAACATGTGCTCCGCAGCCTCGAGAAACGGACGTCGGCTCTCCACGCAACAGATAGTCGCGTGTAAGGCGAGTATTGGCGATCCGAAGGCGCGTTATCACGACCTCCTCCTTCCTGACGGAGGTGAAGAAGCGTATTCCTACTACCATGATCTCCCAGCCACTTCCAGTGAGACTCGCAGATCGGTCTTGACAGAGCAATGCCTACCAGACTGGAATGTCGAACGACTGTTGCTTCTGTCCATACAAATGGAGCAGAGTTCTCTGTTCACATACGGTTCTGAACAGAACAACTTCCCTGACGGTATGACAAAATTAATTATATACGAGTAGTTATGGTTACCGTCCGCGCAAGAGGGCGTTTTGCGACAGTGTAATGCTCGTCAGTGCTAAATGGTGTGTTAGAAGGCCACGGGAGTCGAGAACAAACGTTTTAGTGGTAACGTTTCTCTGCTGACTTCAATGGTTCTAAATACATGATCATAAATGTCTGAGTTTGAGACGGGGTGGGGGTAAGTGTTGTCAGTGTCGTCAGGGCGGCGCCGCCAGCAGATGTGCCAAGTATTGACATGCTATCGCATTTTCCTGCCATGCACCATGCAAACGAAGGTTACCATTGAGACATGCTGCACACGAAAGACTCTAAGAATGTTGCATTAGCTAGTGTCAATACCTCGACGTTTACCTCGAAGCAGAAAGAAAACCACGCATAAACTCTCCGAAGAACAATGCGTAGAAACGTAGATCACAGAAAGAAACTACTTAAAATATTATCCGGTAATGTGTAGACCATATTGTAATTCTACCGCCTACCGGGGTATTTTTTAAACATTAAAAAGGTTACTTAATTTTTTCATTAACATTTTTGTAATATTACGCATTTTATAAATCTATCGAGGCTTCTTGTATTCTTTCTCAATATTTTACAATGTATAACTATTTTTAAAGGGTGAGATCTCACTCCTACTTGTAAAGGTTCACTGAAGTTATTAAATTTAGGCCTGATGATGGCTTGCATGATAAGCCGAAACATGTCGCCTGATCAACTTGTACAGTTGTGTATGACGGTATACTGAAAAAAAATATATATATATATATGTATGTGTGTGCGTGTGCGTGCGCGTGCGCGTGTGTGTGTGTGTCTGATAGCACGAAGCGGATGTGTCATCGTAAACTTAAAAAATATGTTGACGAAGGCAATTACAAAATGATAACAGTATAGATTAGCATTACGTGGAATGTTCCCGATGCTGACTGACTGAAAGATTTGTTCAGTGTGGCCAAGATAGTAACTGTCAACATAAACAACATAAGCGATGTACATTTAACGCAAGATAACGGCGCGACGCCTACCGTTATATCTCTTCGGCTCTCCTAATAACCTGATACCATTTCACTCGAGGAGAGCGCTTCTATGGGCGTTTTATGTCGCCGGCAACAATAGAACGTACTTTAGGTGTCCATGTAAAGTGTCCGATATTATTTACGATTTTGATCAAGTTTGTATTCTCTCGACAGATTTTGAAGGAAGTCACCAAAATCAAATTTCACGCAAATACGTCCCTTGGGAGCCGCGTTAATACATGCAGACTGACGGACGGACGAACGGACATGACGCAGGAAATTGGCGCTTTTCGCGACTACGTGAATGCGCCTTAAAACTGTTCTATGTACAATCTGTATACAGGATGATTCACGAGGATAGGTCAATATTATGGGAGATGACAGCATCGGTCAATGTCAGAAAAAAAAGTTCATACGAACATGTGTCTTAATTTTGAATGATTACCGAGATAGGGCCGCTTGAGCTGCAAATACAACCGCATTGTGAATGGTAATAAAAGAAGCATAACAACTTACATTTAACTTTATTTTAATTTCAATTTAAGGCTTAAATGAGAGACTTGCCACTCAGAAATACAAATTTGTTGCAGTTCACGACAGATGTTCGACAATCCCACCGGCATCCTCAGTGAACTTTGCAACTCGTGTGCGAAGATCGCGTGTTGATCGTCTGAGTTGATCTTCACGTTTCTTTATGTAAACAGCAGCATCCAAATTTCGACCAGCAAGTTGTCTTGTGTATTTTGTTAACTTCGCTCTTTAACAAGGCCCACAAGCAAGCATCTGACGGAACTGGGTCTGCAGATACAAAGAGCTCCATTTCGGTAATCATTCAGGGTTAGACACACGTTGATAACGAACTTTTTTTCAAAATAACCGATACTATCACCTCCAAGAATACTGAATTGTCCTCGTGAATCACCCTGTATATCTACAACGCAGATCCGCATAAAACGCCACACAAAGCTGGAACAGTTCGTTGTTTGTGGCCACAAAAAAATAGATCAATATTCGTACAGATTTCGTGAAATTTCATTCAGACTACAAAAATTACCTAAGCATAATTTAGCAACATTTAATGCTGAGGTCAACATGTGTGAAGCCCTTCTTCTCCTCCCCTTATACGCCTTTATGGCTCAGACTTACCGTACCAGATTTACCAAGGGAAGGACTCGAGAGGCATCATGCCTTAAGACATTTCTCGAATTGCTTCAGCATGTGCTCAGACGGTCAGCCACACTGGCACGTTGATGGGCTACGTGCCTCTCACCTTATCACATAACCAAAGTAGGCTTCGAAGCCTTTCTTCAAAACCTTTAGTGAAAACCCTTTGCAACTTTCTTGTCCGAACAGAAAAAGCATATATCGAAAACCCAAAAGAAAGATGAGTTTCTGTGGATTAGCAGTTCTTTTCCTTACCTTTTTCAAGTAATGTTGTACGACAGACTTCACACACAATACAACCTACACCAACTTATACTTATTGTTGACGTCACAAAGGTGTGTAAAGTAGCCGGCATTGCACAAAATGGAGGTAAGTTAGGCCTACAGATACAATACAGTGAAAACCACAACAGAAAGCAAAAACGACAGATTATTCGGGTTACTCATTCTTCCTTCACATGTAGGCTTAGAAGCACTGCCTTCATGTAACCTCCTTGTCACGATATTCGTCGAATTTTACACAACCAGTCAGCAAAACGTTACAAATCCTCTCAGAATTACAGGTTCTAAGGAATTAAACAACAGGCAGGTAGCAAGAAAGAAGCATTTGCTTCGTCTGGTTCATCGCCCCTCAGTATTGAGGGCGTAGCTAAGTTAGCTTCTCTTGGGCAAGTGCTTGTGTGTAGCAACCAGAAGTGGGGTTCAGCACGTACGTACTTTAAAACAGGTATTCTATACTGCACGAACACCCGCCACTGACCGCGGGCAAATAGTGGGTAACAGATCGTTTGGACGCAGATACTAGTGGCCGTGCGGTATATATCGTGGGTGTGCGGACGCTCGCTTGCTGGGATTGCGGGTTCGAATCCCGCCGGGGGCATGGATATCTCTCTGTGAGTGTCGCGTGTTGCCAGGTAGAGGTCTCTGAATCCGGCTGCTCTTTCGTCCGGAGGAGAAACACCGGGTGTTTTGCGTCTGAGGGTGATCAAGAAACTTCGACAAAGAGGAAGCCAAGGCCCACTAGGGTTGTCGATCCGTGAAAAGAGAAACAGAAAGCTGGAACGAAAGAGCAGGAATGAGGGTGGGGGGGGGGGGCTAGGAGGCAGACCGACTACAAAAACTGTCGTTCGTCTTAATAGTAATATTCTGTCCGTTGCTCCGGCCGCATATACTGCCAACCACATTCTGGGATGAGACAGAATGTTTAATGTGCTAGACGAAAACCACATGCTTGAGCTTCGTTTGAAGCATATTAAAATGTAAAGTTGTGAGAATACTGAGTTATCAGGGAACAATAGAACAATAGTCTGCCTTCAGTGATTAGGAACATTACCTATAATTGGAAATGCACTGGCACTTCTGTGCCTCCGTCTCCCTTGTAGATCCCTTCTTCAGGTTTCAGACACAGCCTCTGTAATAAGGCCATGAGAAAAATTCAATAAATTGGATGTAGAAGGAACGGAAGACCATATCAAATCCCCGGAAGGCGCAGGATTTCTCCTCTAGTCACGACACCCACAGAGCCTAGGACATCCAACCAGTAACCGATGCTACCTGTATCAGAAGCCACAGAAAAAAGATGCTGAGGGCGTATAGGTCATTAAACGGCCTCATGGATCGGAATTCTGCTTGAGGAGTCGACGCTTCATCAGTTTGTCAAAGCACCCCCCGTCTTGCATAAAAGGTGCAAGTTTACACCCATGCGTAATCTTCATACTATACCATCGCTACGACAAGAGCCGCGAGTGTGGCTCCTGATACATTCGAAGCCAGTCCACATCCGCATACGTGACGGCTTTTAAGCCTCCACCCTACGCCGAATTCCCCGAAGTTGTCTCTCTCCCTCAGGCTCTTAAAACCACTGTAATAGAATATCTTTCAATGCTTAACCAAAATTGTCTGAAACGCATAAATTAATGAGATTCTATAGAAATAAACTTACAAGCTAAGAGACGCCTCATTTCCAACAAAGATGGACAGAGAATGGAAGTCTAACAGCAAGAATTTTTTTCGCAGTTCGCAGTCTGCAATTAGAAGAGCTGCTTTGTTAGCAAGTTTGCTTTCAAAGCGTAACGAATCTAATACTGAACAATCGTATGTTAAGGCATGGTTGTCCCTTTTTTTTCTCTCCTATTTTTTTCTCCATCTTCTTCTTTTACAACGCACCACCAACGGTTAACAAACGCTTGAAAAAAGAATCGGCGAGCGTAGGGAGGAGGAAGCGAAGAAATTAGATTGACGCAAGTCAAACATCATTAAACCCCAAGTCCACAGTCTTCTAAATGGACCCATGCATGCAGCATTATTAGAGCTTCAAAATCCTCCAGATCGCTTCTAGGACGATCTATAGTCACTTGTAAAACGGTAACCATAAAAACCGCAATAAGGTACCGTCACAATCTCCATTACAAGTAGTCACTGTGTTACTGGTCTCAGTTAACATTAAAAGCGGCACTTAAACACACCGACCTGCAGTGTAATTCTGTCGCATCGCAGAAACGTGCGATGTGATACCTACTAGCAACGGCTGTACTCTCTCTATGCTCTCCTAAACCCCACGGTGTCTATGTTCTTCCAGGAAAAGTAAATCTCCAAACAGGAGATCTAGAGAGCAAAATTTAGCGAAACCACCGGTCTAGCCGGTCAGAATATACTGTTGGCAGATGGCATTACTGCAGAAAACTACATAAGAACACTTTTCTGCAGAATATCTTTCACTAAAAGGCTCTTTTGGTAGCAAGTGTCGTAAGAAACTAGTTCATATTATCTCAACACCAAATCAGACTTCGAAACTGTAGCCACAAAAAATTTCAACCGACGCCTCCCCTTCTACAGTAATGGGCGACGCGTTCGTTTGGGCAGCGTGTAGAAACGCCAGTTTGTCCGCTGCAATAACGGATAAGAACACATTTAATTCAGACAACTTTCCAATATATTTCAGCTGGACGGACCAAGTCACGATCATGCATATGGATATGTCAGACTGTGTGGAAAGCAAAGTTTGACACACCGGAGCCGATATAAAGATATTTCTTCTCAACTGACATAAACGAAACTCCAAATCCAAGTATCGATAGACGCTGACAACCCAGACAGATTACTCTCAGCCTCAATAGCTTAGGCTTACACAGCAAAGATTCATAGAATTTCTTTTTCCGAAATACAGTTCCACAGATGCTTATTGGTTGCCTCTTTAACAGCAAGAAATAGCACAGGCAAGTATTTCATGAAACCAAGAATTCAGCGTGCAAAGCAGTAAACTGGGTAACATCATGATAAATAACACTGCAAAATCCTGAAATAAGATCATCCAAAGCACAAAACTGAAACCTTATACCAGAAGTGACATGACCAAACGATCGAATCCTCCTAGTAAAGGATCATCCAAATATGCCAATATTAATTCACGGATCGACTAGCTTAACATTTTAAATCCTACTGGTTACGTGATGCACAAACAGGTTTAATATTCAACAATTGTACGCTTTGCCCACACTGTGTTAATGTGTTTTGAATTAATCTGAGTATAAACACCGACTTGTGCCATTTAGGTCATAAACTGGTTGGTTTTTTATAACCGAGATGAGAAGTGTTTACAGCGCGGTACGAACTGGGCCTTTAAATAAAGCGGTCTGCGCTTCGTCTTTAAACGGTTAAAGTATGAATTTATTTCACACGACACACTTATTGCGTACGCACTCGAAAACCAATTCACAAGAAACTCTGTGTGTGCCTAGAGCCACGAGTGGCCGATAGAATATCGTTTCCAAAGGACTGCCACTCGCAATACATTTGAGGCAACTACTAGGCCAACAGTGAGAAAATCTAAACGAAAAACATCAGCGACTGATGACAATGTCTGAGAAAACGTTGAAGAAATCCTCTAGTTCATAAAAAAATCACATAAGTATTGCATTCTACACGGTTACTCTTCCTATTCGTTGGATGGAAGCAAAAATTATTACGCTCACCAAACAGAAATAAAAACTTCTAAAAAATTTAAAACCGACCAGTCTCTTATCTACAAGCCGTGAGTTATTATAAAGAATAATTCTGAAACGTTTCCAGTCCCACATGGAGGTGTAAGATCTAGGAAGGCCCGGCCAAATTGCCTTTCACGCCAGCACTGCACTGTTCTACAAGCAGCGACGATAACAGGCGTACAGCAACTCCACAGTAAAGAGAACTCTTCCGGAAAGTACGTAGCTATTTACCTACATACACGTCGACTTGTCCCACAGTACTGATTCATCAATACCTCTAAGAGATCTTCACACCTCAAAGTAAAGTCAGGTTTTTTTTTAAGGAAAACCTTTAACACAACGCGGCACACTCGACTTGCGTAGACAATGATAACACTGCATTCTCCTGGTTAGCTGGCTCAGCTCATTAGCTACAAAGTATTATTTCTACAGAGCATTTTCAGAGTTTAGTTGGTGACATCGTCGCCAAAGATAAATGCTGAAGATGAACTACGTCATATCCCTCTGAACATCGTACACGGAGTGCCTAAGGGTTCTGCCTTTTGTCCCCACGATGTGCTCCATGTACATTAATGATATACCGACACCATTTGGGATTGATTTTACATTACTTGCTGATGATACTTCCCTCAATGTAGATAGCACAGTGTTGTAACAGCGTGTGCACATTTGCCGCTCAAAATGGAACATTACGATTGAGGGCGAAAAAGTGACAGTGCTGATCTCTAAGATTCCACCGGGTCTTTCAGGAAGTCTAAACCCTTGAAACATTTCGATTGTAACTATAACGATAACAGTTCATCGTCTGAAGCTTAAAAACCACAAAGACAGTGTCCAGGAATTTGAACTAGCTCTTCTAACAGGATCATCAGACAAGTCTTCCTTTTTCAGATACAGACAATGTACGACGCACAAAATTCCAATCGCGACCACAACGGAAAACATGTTGAACATATAAAATTTTTATTATGTCATTAAATCTGCCTCAGAAGGTAAATTGAAAACCAAAACATAAATGGCGCTAAGCCAATATGGAGCTTTTGACAGCACATGCAAGCCGTAATTTACGACTACGGCAGTTCCGCAATCTTGTATCCAGTCAATACTGAGTGAGGTGTGCGTTGGAATATTATTTATTTATTTATTTGTGCCCCGGTCCCAAAGGCCATGTCATGTTTGGCCCGGTACATGCAAGACATGTGACACCCGAACACAACACTCTTCCCACGAACTCGTGACGGAACCTCTTGACAATGACAAATGACTGTCCGTGCTGTGGTTTCAGCAGTATCACCTATATGACAGGCACCGTGGTGACTAACATTCACTGCCTAAAGCCCACGACAAAACCAATGCCTCACCACCAATATTGTGTTATTAAATTCCGTCAGGCTTAAAAAATATCAGCCTGTCAAATCAAATGCTTATTTCAGTAACAAAGTTTTATATGCGGCGTTCCTTCTGTGTGTTTTGTGGTACGTTCGAAATATTTCGAAAAGCAGCTTTCCTTACGTCTCTCAGACCGCCTATTCGTCCGTCCGCTCGCACGGAACGACTCTGCTCCTACTGGACAGATTTTCATGAAACATGATATTTGGAAGTATTTAAAACATATTTCGCGAAAATTCAAGTTTCATTAAAATCGGACAAGGATAGCCGGTACTTTACATGGAGACCAATACACATATTTGACCATATCTCGCTTAATTATTTAAAAAATGGGAAATGTTCCAGATAAAAAGTTTTAGAGAAATTCACAACACACATTTTGTGTTTAGTAACTATTTTAGAAAATCGTGCCCTTTATTACATAACGTGGAAAAGTACTGTACAGCCGGACAGACCACAGACGCCAGTATGACGCATGCGCATTGCATGCCGGATACCAAAGGCTACACACACACACACACACACACACACACTCTCTCTCTGATTATGTAATATTTATTGTTTCTCTACGGCAGAATGGTCGCATGAAGGCGCCTCATTTCCGCGTTATAATACATTGCCTGTCTTGTTGGTAACGGATGGCACGGAAATGGGTTACTAGTACTGAGTACAAACTCTGTATAACACTATGAGGCAACTACCCTAATTAAATGACCATGGTCTGTGGTTTCCTACAACGAAATGCGAAAAAGTAATACAATTTATTTTTTTCTTAAATGACAAATACAATAAGGAATGATACTTGTCGCTAGGTGCACAATACATCACTTTAAACTGTCTCATCCGTAAGATAAGAAAGTATTCATGACGTAACCCAACACAAATACACGACCTGCACCCAAATATTAATTAATTTCAGGCCTCTGAATTAAACTGCAGTGAAAAATCATATTCGGCATACGAAGGAATTTGAAAACGAACTACACATCTGTAGCTTCAAACTGCGTAAGGGGCAGAAATTATGTTAACATTTAAAAAACGAAGTGAAAGTATTTGGTTTGTATTTCATCCCGATTTCCGATATACCACTGCTTTTTGGAAGGATCCCATACATCTGTATTTTGCCCTTACGGTAAAAGCAACATGTAAATAAATATGAGGATGGAGCATTGCTGGAATAATATTGACAGGGAAAACCTCGCAGAGAAACTTGCCCCCAGTGCCACTTTGTCCACCACAAATCCAACATGCGCTGGCCTGGGATCGAACCCGGGAATGCGCGGACAAGAACCGTCAACCAACCGCCTGAGCCATAGGATGGCCTCTTATGGGGTGAAATTAGCATTAATTAAACTTAAACATTCAGTTCGTATGGAACAGCAAACACATTCAGTCTAGGGTACAAAAACCAGTAACTTAATGCAGTATGGGAAAATTAATTGCTGTTGGGTTGTTCTCAGATCCACATACAACACACAAACGCGCACGGTTCTCGTAACGTAGAATTTCCGAATGTTAAACCTGGTGGTAGACACAGTAACCGCCGGGTTCAGTTATTCGTAAATGTGGAGCGGAAATAGTTGGAGCTTCACAGAAACTGTCACTACGTCACATTACACAAGAAGACACAGCGTGAATCAAACAACCAGCACATTCATGCTTCAGTACTGATGCACGCATTTCAACCTCCGCATCCCACAAGCGATTGTGGGAGATGTATGAAGGGACCTTTTGTTACACCGGTGATGAACCTCCTAAGGCCAAAATACCAGGCCTATACCCATGAATGACACATACTGAAAATTATATGTATCGTTACAGATTTCATGCGAAACGTGTGCCCATTAGACAATATAATCTGTGTGATAATATAAATCAGATATAGCTAAAGACACTTATTATTAACCTTTATCCTGCTAACGTGGAGAATATGGTGAGCTCCTAATAATGCCAGCAAATGACAGACGGGATTTACCTCGGCGTTTAAAGGGTTAAACCCGCTCGCAACAAATCCCAAGATGTGTAAACTGTTTCCACTTCACGCAGATATACCACTAACACATGTATTTACAAATTACAATTAATTGAATTGCACGATAATATATAACACAAACGACCAACAGGCAAATCATATTACGGCATTAACCAAATATTAACGCACTAAGCCAGGGCGTTTGTCATCACGCGTTTTTTTATTCATGACGATTAAACTGATACCGGGTTAGATTTTCTGCTGCTATAGACAGTTATTTATTAACTCCATCGAAGTATATTAAGCACTTTGTAGAAATAATACACTTATAAGTCTTAGGAATTTCATAACAATTATGGCATCCAACCAACTACAACAATCCCATTAAACACACTAAACGAAAATCGAGGGTTGTTTGACCGTGCATCTTCCTCATGAAATAAAGTGAAATGCCAACTTGATGCAACTAGATAATTTTATTGATGTATTCTTAGCTCTACATGTTTCGGGTACATACGCCCATCATCCGCACCGTACACACGACCTACGCAGCGGCTCTCAAGACCACCACCCACCCAAAAACTCGGTGCAGAAAGCCATATGCTGCAACTCAACATCTAATGCTCCTGATGATGGGCGTATGTACCGAAACATGTCGAGCTAAGAATACATCAATAAAATTACCCAGTTGCATCAAGTTGGCATTTCACTTCATTTCATACTAAAAGAACACAGAAATGCCTTTAATGTCAAAACACATCAACAGTCATTCGCAACAAAGGCTTCCAACTTATCGTCAGCAATCAATGTTTGCTACTTGAGTGAACCTGAATTACGCAAGTAACACTGTCAAAAAGAAATCTGAAACACTCGAATGTTTTACTGATTATTACTGGTAGATATGCGCTTCGATACCTTATATCGATACCATTGGATTTCACATGGTTGTAACGACACTCAGACAACAAGCTCCATCGTAACCATGGAAATCGGTATGTGTATAAATGGTCGATATATGTGTATATACAGGTAGGTTTTCACCCTTCTTATATGCCACGAAGGCCCTTTGGGCGAGTAGAGGTATAGCTCTACTCTTTCTAGGACCTCGGCACTAGGTGGGGGTGGGGGGTCAGCCCCACGCCCAGGCCGCCTCTACCCCGGGAAAGACCCGGTACTCATTGTACAGGAGGCTGGGTGGGCCCTAGGGCCGGTCTGGAAGGGCGGAAAATCTCGTCCCCACCGGGATTCGAACCCGGACCGTCCAGGCCGTAGTCAGTCGCTATACCGACTGAGTTACCCGCCCCACATATATGTATATATAATATAGATAAATATGCCGTGACGTCACTCAGAAATCGAGCTCTAAGGTGACCTTTTCATACAGCAAAGGTATTATAATTTACATTTACATTCCAAGATTAACCCTGTTGCAGGTCGCGCAACGCCTATTGAAACGTACGACTCACTTTACACCTGCATAGACTGAGTGATTCGAGAGGATGTTTTGGAAGTAATAGGCCGTGGCAAACTTCATAGTTGTCAACTGGCCCGCATTTATTTGCAAGGTTTCAGCAAGGCCACGCAATAAATCTACCGTACATACAGGCGTCTTCGAATTGGAATATAAATGCACAACTTCTACAATGCGAAGTAACAGTGTTAACCCGCTGCTAGTGTTACTTTCGGAGATGGGGGCGCTGTTGTGTGTCCGTACCTCTGTGCTGTTCAGCGTTGTCGGCGTTCTGTTGTAGGCACAGAAACCTGGCGATGGGCCGATCCCGTGTTCAAGGAGAGACCTACCAGGTGTCGAAATGATGCATTGCCTCAAAATTAATGCTGAATTAGAATATGTCGTGACAACTGAATGTGACTTACGTCAAGGCTTTGACACTGACCTCACGTTCACTTTGAATTCGTTGTTAGCTACCATCCAGCGAGACGTGTGCACGCTCTTTGTAACTGAACAGCACGTCGAACACGCTCGGTGCGAACAGTCCAAGCTTCAGGCGCATTAATGTAGACACCGACGATATTCAGCAGGGCTCACGGAGTCCATTCAAATCAAGCCAGGGTTGCTGATGCGTGCACTCATAATAGCGTGCTCATTTGTTGCTAACACAAATGTGATTTGGCAGGTTCTGTAATTTGGATTCGCGTCTGGCTGATACATGGCTTCGTCACCAACCCACTAAAGAGGAAGAGAATTTACAGAGAACGGGGAGTACAAGGAAACACGTAGCACAAGGACATTAGCAGGGTTGCTGGTATTAAACAGCGCGGCCGTTGAACTAAGAAACGTAACAACAATTGCACTTCTAATTAGAGGACGAAAAGCGCCATTTTTTTTTCGCCTAATATCAAGTGATGGAAAACACGAAATATAAGATGGCTACAGCATAGCACGTGACATGCAAATAAGAAAAATGTACGAAAGGATGGTGCGAAAACTTCACGGAAATAGTCCAGGTGGGGATACGGAAGGATACAAGTAAAATATAGGACATAGAAATAAGCTGAATTGTGTCAAGGCGTAAAATATTTGCAACTTAGCCTACTTAAGGTTCAATGGCAGGACCTTGAGGAAGCAGTTCACTAAAAGCGGTGGATTTATTAACAGTTTGGTTCAGCAGTCTACAGAATTAAGACTACGAATTGAATGTGACGCCGTGTATGTTCATACACACCTGCCCATCAAACTACACGATGCACCACCACCCAGGAAAACGACAAACTTAACATTTACCCCCGTCAGAACGTCAAATCTCAAATACACGTCTACATGTGAACTTGCCAGGAACATCTGGCACATCGGAGTTAATGAAGTGAACAATACATTAAAACCACTTTAATTATCAACCAACAAATGCACTTCATAAAATTTCACATTAAAACACTTAAACCGCTCCGACATGTTTCGATCCTGAGATCATCCTCAGGGAGCTAAGTTGTTCCTTGCTAAAGTCATTTTAAAAACATTCATATAATAATTCCATTATATTAACAGGGTGTTGTGGCAGCATATCGTGTTGTGTGAGAGTACGTTGTTGGGAATGCCTCTGGCTATGGTGTGCGTCGTGTGTTAGGTAGTAACACACGACGCACACCATAGCCATGGTGCCACAACACCCTGTTAATATAATGGGATTATT
>Ga0136643_10008464_pt1 | contig 15044 bp, 7 predicted proteins | sample TergutLab28metaG_FD_96883 | JGI IMG/M metagenome (GOLD analysis project Ga0136643, IMG submission 96883) | Labiotermes labralis P1 segment gut microbial communities from Petit-Saut dam, French Guiana - Lab288 P1 (version 3) (version 3) | ecosystem: Host-associated > Arthropoda: Insects >... | reverse complement strand
AGTCGCAAGCTCCTGAGGATGGATGTATTAACACCCGAAACATGTTGAGCATTAAATAATGAAATAAAAAAGCAAGTGACATCAAGTTGGTCTCTCTTTATTCAACTATCAAGATGATGCACGTTCCAATAAACATAAGATTCACGCCAATAAGAATAATATTTAAAAATACAATTCATATCTCACGGCAAATACATTATTCCCATCACACAAGAAAGTCTGTTAATGTTGTTTAGGGAAATGACTACTGTTCACCGTGCAATAAGCGAAAAACACTAATATACTGTGAGCAAGATGCAACTTTTTGTGTTAAAACGGATGTTACATACAGTAACCGCTATGTTTTGAAATGTCAGGCGAAATTGCTGAAACTGAAATAAAACATGAAGAGAGGGATGAGAATTTTTTGTTATGATGAGTTGGATAAAGAAAATATAAAAGTTAAGCTGCACTGTTTGTGGTAGAAAATTAAAATTAGAAGGCTGCAATAGTTTCAGCAAAAGAACCCCACCCTGTAGCACAGAATGTTGATAAAATTACACTATTTGTGCCAAAGGGAGTTCATTATTAAGTTGTACAAAACAGACTCACTGCAGAATTGCCTGTCTGTAGCACGCTTACCGGATGCAAAGTTTTTAAAAAACGTACTTTTGTCTTATTTAAGTTTCATGGTAGGGTCACTAGAATCCTAGTAATTTCACAGCAAGCAAACTAAAATCTTGACTAGCAAGTTTGTTGCAGCAATATTGCTGTTGTATAGGGTACGGGGTGTCGTTCTTTGATTCTCTCATGACACAGGATTTATTAGCTGAGTCCTTTACGTGTTTTTCAGTTCTTAAGGAGAGATGTCAGTATATGACAAAACGCAACGAAAGCTTCTTTTAAATTTACTTTTCGTTCAGTCGTGTTATTTGAACAGCGTCCTAATGGAATGGATCACTTTCTGTTTCTTAAATTGTCGTTGTAACAGAGAATACAGCCCAATGTAGCTACTTTACGAAACTTAATACTGAATATAAATTTTGGATTTTAATATCATTATTAGTATAAAGATAATCTGTGGAATATTTATTGCAAAATCAACACATCCTCCTTCCAAATATAAATGTACAAATTCTCTCTGAAAGTGGAATAAAGATGAAGTAGACTATAGTTAAACGTGAAACGTATTGAATGAATACAGAATTTGGTAAGTTGTTATTAGAGGTGTAACAGAATATTAACCCCACTTTTAAAGACACCAAACTTATAAGTTAGTAAAAGGAGTATCAAGTTTTACAAAATAGTAAACACAACTTACAGCACACTTTTCACAGTCCTTTAAGCTACAGTAATGTTAATATTCAATACACTTAACAAAATTGTAATGTGTGGGTCTGGGAGCATGATTTCTCAGTCCGTGGAGTGACAATTGCAATGGTAAATTTAACGTTCAGGTGACCGTCCATCGTGATAAGTTCTTATAATAAAACCAACTAGATCGACCAATTTCTCAAATTTATTTTTAGGATAAAATTGTACATGATTCGGCACAGTTCCTCTGTTCATCATCAGGAGTTTTTCACTGTACACACAGCAATGGTATATGTCATACAGGTTTGCTGACAGCTTGCGAGCAGGCTGGGACGGAACTTGCGAGCAAGCTGTCAGCAAACCTGTATGACATATACCATTGCTGTGTGTAAAGCGAAAAACTCCTGACGATGGACAGAAGAACTGTCCGAAATACGTAGAGTGTTATTCCAAAAGTAAATTTGAGAAATTAGTGCATCTAGTTGGTTTTATTATAAGAACTGTAATGATACACAGCTAGACGCATTTTACATAGGTCTGATGATGACCCGATCGTGCCAAGACATGCAGCACTTTTATTTTATTTGTGTAAGGAACTAGTTGTGTTGGGCTGTGCTGTTGTATTGATAATTTTGATACCGTTCTATTCGAAAATTGCGCCAGTAAGATGCCATACTTTCCTATGTTTCTCGTGATTTGCCTGTCATTCGGCTAATTATAATAGTGTATAGAAGACATTTCTTTTCTGATTTCACATCGCGAGCACTATTTGAACTTATTTAAGCATTTTAATAACAAAATTACACAGAATTACTTCTCCATACCCTATTCTTCTCCTCTGGCACGTTAGGACACGTTACCTGCCTTTGGGAAATTTGGAAAATGTTTTCTTGGCAATGTGGCAAAAGTTATTCCGAACTTGAACGTTTGCCGGGAGGCTGTGACATTTCATTCAACTTTACAATGGTTAGCACTGTATTTGCGAGGGAAATGTTCCTTTCTATAAAAAAAAAAAAGAATCAAAAGACTTCTCATCGATAAAATCGCTTGTCGTTTATAAACGTAAAACACAGAGCAATTGGCTCAAATAACCAAGGAAATACTCGATGGAACAGCCAGAGAAAATGGTGCTAGCGTTAGTGGCCATAGCTTGGTGGGTGATTTCTTGACCATTAAAATCGATTGAAATGTAATGGCGCAGCACTGGGAGATTTTGTTTTGCAGTGTTCCTTTTTCAGTCATCATTTTCCCAGTACGTGCCTTCTTGCAGTATTCTATCACTATAAGGCAGTTTCAACTTCATGGAGTCGCTATTTTCTTCTTAATTGAATGTTCCAATTGACTTTTTAGTACCCATGCCACGGATGTGGGAGATCTCTGGTGCGATTCGCGGCGTGTTTGCAAGCTGTCTTGACAGAGACGCCTCACGTTTTTCTAATTTCGTCCAGGGAAGGCGATTATGCGATTATACAACATTCACGGAAACTATAATCACAAACTTCGAAAGTGTCTAAATGTGTCATTCACAGTTTTAGTTCTTTTCATTCAAGTAACTCTCCCTGAACTTTGTGTTTAGCTTACACACAGAAACTGTTCGTACAACCTGACGTGATCTTTACAATCACGAGTCCTGTTTCGCTGACACATTCTAGTACTGAACGTGAAGTACCATCGTTGATCGTAATTCCTTTGACTCTTCAAATGGAACATTTTTTGTTATACCATAACAAGACCATAAAGCTATTGACACTTATTTTACCTGAGGTGACTCCCCGTGGAATTTGTGAATCTGTTCTTTGTGGCTAATTTGACATTTGTTTGTTTTCTGTGCACTAAGTACAGCGATATCGTGGTTTTGGAATTAGAAATTGAAGGTACGTAAAATTTTAGTGGTTTTTATCGACCGGCTTGTTGTAGTGGTAACGCTGTAGACGTGCATGTGTGAAATGTCTCTTTCGAATCTCGGATAGGTCATCGGCTGTCCTGACTGAGGATTTTGTCATTTTTCTCAGTGACTCCAGAAAGACGCCCAGTTGGTGCCCTGTTTACGCGAAGACTTCCTCCTTCCAGATTCTTGCCAATCCATCGTGTTGATTTCCAAGCTTTTAAGGTTTTTAGCACGTAGTTGTGTTGGACGGAGAATTGTTTTGTGTTTGTTTTATTGCAACACAACGGGGCGAAACGCCTCAAAATTTTTAAGAAGATAATTTTGCGTTTGGTGAAAAAAAAGTGTAGGAATGCATGTGTGTAGTCCCTGGTAATGAAGGCAGCAGTTCCTTCTAAGACGTTGGTGCATATCTGCAGAAGTACACAAGGGACTGCAACACCCCCGAAGCGTGCTATTTTCAAGTAAACGGTGCTCATTTACAGGCCTGAGTGAGAGTCACAAAGAGCAAGACACTGCCTCTGTAGGCTGTGGAGCCGGAGGAGCGCAGACAAGACAAGAACTCGCATCTCAAATTATCTAACTCCGAACTAAGCCCGGGGGGGGGGAGGGGAGAGGATGGACAGGCTATTTATTAACTTCAGAAGAAGCTTTAGTTACAACATAAATCGTGGAACGAAGGACACCTCCGCTGGGAACTGAATTCTGTGAACTGTCATAGCATTTGCTTTGACAGCTGCAGGGATTAAAATTGCATTTTCTGCTATGTGGTACAGAATGTTATATTAGAGGTCTTCTGGACACGTGTATGATCTAAAGAGAAAGTGAATGTTTCTGGAGTGAGAGGGACAGGGTTAGAATTATAAAGTTAAATCAGTCCCGTTACAGGCCTGGAGTGGCCCAGATGGTTCCAGGAAATTAAGGTTCCCAGATTTCATGCCGACGGCACAGGATGGTGGTAAGGTTGTCAGCCTCACGCACCGGCCGCCTTTACCCCCAGGAAATGCTCCTGGTACTCTTTTCTGTTAGAGGCTGAGTCGATCCCAGGGCCATAGTGCGATTAGAAGGATTTTATATCAATGAAAAATTCTAATGACACCAGCTGGGATCGAACCAGCGAACTTCCGATTTGTAGCACAGCACCTTAACCACTGTGCCACCGCGGTCCTCGGGTTAGAATTATAGGCTGTTTAAATATTTACATCATCATTTGAACACTGGTGGTAAACACAAGAGTGCTGGTAGGTTTCCTTACATGGTGGTGTCATTACCCTTAAGTACAGTGACGGCATTTTTAATGATAACTGCTGGTAAGACAGTAACGTATTTGTCATTTCATTAAAATCCTTGATTCGTAAGACTAAAACTGCAGGAACTCCATGAAATTCAGTTTTGTTTTTGCAGATTTCTTGTGGCTTGATGCAATGAATTGTTAAATTTCAAAATCACAAGTGTACGACCTTCCACTTCCGTGATAACGCCACTCCGTACACGGTTTGCAGAATTTTATGCGTTAATTGCCTGAAACGTAGAAAAGGAACGGATGCTGTGGAGGCGTGTCTGGCCGTCAGCATGTCTCGTCAATGAAATTACTGGACGCATTTAAATAGAAACTGCTGCCTACGATGAACTTTACTGCACAAATTCCTTCAGTCGTGTAGAAAGCCTATGAACCTATGTTATACGTCATTCTTTAAGATGTCCCACAATTCCGAAACCGCAAGGAAAGGCGATGAAAACGGCTTGTATTCATATAATGTGTTCAGTGTCTTCTATTGGTTTACCTCAACATTTGCTTAAAATACAACTTCATAGCAAAAGAGAATGTTGGAAGAGAAATTGGCGTTTTATTTTACCCTGTGGGTCCAGACTTATGGGACTCCATATATTGAACTTGCGAATTTCGCTGTGACTGTTCCTGGTAGGAAAAACTTCTGGTTTCAACAGAAGTGGGACAGTCTGTCACTTAGTTTAAGTGATATTAAGTGAAGCAGGTGTATATTTTATAACATCCAAAGAGGAGAATACAGCGCTTAGTTTTTGAACAACAAATACGGTAAATTTCTCTTTAGTACTCAGTTTAGGGCTTATTTCTATAATGGAGGCCAGCACAATTTTGTCAGAGGGAGAAAATCTGAATGAACTTGGGGTTATTGACGGCATTAGTCTCATTCAGGAAAGGTAGCAGTGGAGGGCTCTTGTGAGCGTGGTAACGAACATTCAGCCTGTATAGAATGCGAGGTATTTTTGACTAGCTGACGAACTGTTAGCTTCTTGAAAACACTATTCCGTGGAGTTATTTATGTATAAAGTTATGTATAATTTATGTATAAAATTCAGACACCGGAGAATCGCCTAATCGAAAGAATACAACGTTTACAACACGGCAAATTTTGAAATCAGTAACAAAGGTATAAGTGTGAACGTGCTCTTTATTGTGTCTTAGTGTACAGGTCAAGAAATATCGGCTTCCTTAAAAGGCGGGAACGTGCTGACTAGCCGAGCGACTGTTAGTTGCTCAAGGAGGACTTTGCTCCATGAAATTAGTTATTAAGGAAATATTGCTTTGGTACATGCAGCGTTATTGTGGACGTCAAGGTTCCTTTGCTTCCTCCCGTTCCAGAGGGTAGAATACTGCACTCAGTGAAATGCCGCAAGGTTGTGTGCAGGCAGCAGGCAAGGGGAAGTCCGTGTGCAGAGACCACGAAGCCCAGATGACACGTGCTTGGATTAGAAGTGTAATTTCCTATTTCAGTCGCAGTTACGACTCTTGGACACTGTCACTGGCTGTGGTCAACCCCTGTACCCCCCCCCCCCCTCCAGCTCTTTGAGGTCAATGAGTCTTATGCCAATTAACGTAGCACGTCGCCTCTTCGTCTAGAATTTCACTTCACAGACATGAATTTCCAAGGCGCACTTTTTCAAAAGAAACTGAATGCAGTTTCTCTTCCTAATTTTTGTTTTTCCCCCCCGCTGTGTGATCTTGTTCTTTATCGTTTTACAGTTCTGTCTCATCGGCATGACCGTTCAATTAACGATACAGTAACAATAACAAAATGTAGTGACCCACATGAGTGGTAATATTTCCTTACAATTACCAACAAAATTTGTCTGTTATATGACATAAAATAGCTCAACTGGATTATTTTATCTTAGTAATTAACCAATTTGATGCACACAATTTTGTTTCACAATAAGTTTATTTCATGTCTTTACATGTTTCGGGCACATGGTGCTCGAAACTTGTAGAGGCATGAAATAAACTTATTGAAAAACAAAATTTTTGTGCATCAATTTGGTTAATTACTAAGATAAATATACTGAGATACACGGTCAACAAAACATCAAAATTTGGATTATTTTAGTGCGATGTAGTAAACAATCATAGATGTACTGTTTTTAGTTTTTTTTTTTTGTAATAAGAAACCTGTACTAAAACAATTAGTTTAAGGTTGTAGGTTTTTCTTGTTGCTTCGATTATGTAAATAATATTCAGCGGCAAAAATAATATTTAACACTTATTGTGGCGTTTCTCTTAACGTTCTTTTAGAAACGTTCGTTCTCAAGATGAAAAAGGGGACATGTAAGCCCATTTATAATGCGTTTTATAGTTTTTGTTACAGCTGAAATCTGTTAGTTTTATAGTATAAGCTTGTATATGAAAGCTTCTGAGATACGGAAGAAAAATGTGTTTCCAGGTTAACTGCATAAAAATATACAAAGATTATTCTTCTCCAAATATAAATCGCATTATAGTAATAAAAAATACACTATGAATCACAAGTCAATATTTTTCGTTATTTGATATTTAATACACCATATTTCGGCCTGTATGGTCATCAGCAGGTATTGCGATTGTAAAATAATTAGAGAAGGTTTGATTGCAACAGTAAGGTCAACAATATGACATCTGCTTATTAACAATGAAAAATAGGAAATTTGAAGTAATGTTTCTAGTATGATTCGTTTTGTAACATATTCAGTCTAGTTACAGTAAATACAACATTATGTTGAAACTTTTAATTGGGAACAGATGATTAGGACATAAAACATGTAACGTACATAGCTCACACAGGAATACTGGCTGAAGTTTTTATCATTATAGAGGCCGATAAAATGTATTAAGTGTTAAATGACTAAAAAGAAGTATTGAGTCATGATAGACGGTTCGTTTATTATTTTAGTGCTGTTCCTGTGAATATAAATGTAAAATGCATGACTGTTCCAATTTTTAATGTCAGTTCCGATCAATTCATTGCGTCGTATTGTGAGACAACTTTTCTCATGAATACGTCAATGCCATGACAAACACATTTAACAGCGGACGCACATCGACGAGGAGTTCCGTAGTTGTGTAAGGTACTAATACTGCAAAATAAAAATATCAGACATTTCGAAAAGGAACAAGATTTTAACTCGCTGTAAATATTACGAAGAAAAAGCCCATCAGTACAGTGCCTCACAGAGAATGTAAATAAAGCAATGTAAAGCACCAACGTAGCTGTTCTGAAAACTGTAAAAAGAAAAATTGTAAGAAGGAGACAGAAACTTCCGCTGGATGCCTGCAAGCCCTTTGGCGTAAGTAGAAGTTATGAATTCCACACGGCAAGACCGCATCCGGGTTTAGATATAACTACTCTAAAGTGTACCAACTCAAGTAGGAGATGAAAAGATGACAGTGTAAGTAAACCCAGCAAGCTGATAACCTGTGAAAAGAATATTATATCCAGATGATAACTGAAGCTAAGTTTAGAATAAACTAGTAGTAGAAGTACATATATAGTATATAAAGATCCACACATAATAAATAAAACTAATACTAAATAATGCAGTGCATTACACAGACAACACAGTACATAATGCTGTATACATCACATAGACAACACAGTACATAGTGCTGTATACATCACACAGACAACACTGTACCTAATGCTGTAAACATCACCCAGACAACACAGTACCTTATGCTGTATACATCATACAGACAAAACAGTACCTAATGCTGTATACATCACACAGACAACACAGTACCTTATGCTGTATACATCATACAGACAACACAGTACCTAATGCTGTATACATCACACAGACAACACAGTACCTAATGCTGTATACATCACACAGACAACAAAGTACCTAATGCTGTATACATCACACGGACAACACAGTACCTAATGCTGTATACATCACACAGACAACACAGTACCTAATGCTGTATACATCACACGGACAACACAGTACCTAATGCTGTATACATCACTTCACAACATTCAATAATTCCAGCTTCAACTATTTTGTAATTATCCATTCTTATCCTTATTATTTTACATTATTATACAAAAGCAAAACTTTTAACCAAAATTATATTGTTTTTAATATTTTGGAGTGATTCTGACACATTTAACTACAATTGTAGTCTTGTACCAAACACATAACCCTGAAGATGGCCGGCTTACTGGTCGAAACATCTTGGTGAAGATATTATAAATACATATACGTCATAAAATTACAGTGCATTTGATGGTTGTTGATGTATTTTATATATCTAATTAATACACGGAATACGGAACATGTTAAAATAATTGTTACATACAGAAATGACAGTGAACAAGGTAAGGATGATGCAGTGGTGTACCCAGGAATTTTGTTAGGGGGGGGGGTTTCAACAAATTCAGCTGAGGACAGAGGACAGAGATAACGGGTATTTGGGGGCTGTACCCCTCTAGTCTGTGGTTCTGTAGGCAGCTGTAATTTGGTACAAGAAATTTCATTTCATATAGTAAAATTGTATTAATTTTTGGTACTTTAAGACTATTTATGATGACAACCAATTTATTTGTCATACTAATGTAACACAATTGCGAGCATAGATAGTTTTATAATTTTACTGCCTTTTTTCCGAACATTTGGGGCGTTGGCTTCCTAAATTCAGCAATTTTTAACAGTTTTCACAATCGGGTTGAGTTTGGCACGATTTTGGAGGGCCTTCGGAATTTCTGGGGGAGGGGGTTTGAACGCCCCAACCCCCACCCGGTACGCCACTGGGATGATGGGAGTTGGATGGGTTAACAAGACTAACAATGCGATTGCCCTAGGAAGTACGTCGGTCTGAATAGCTTAAAATGTCTTTTAACGATTGTCCCTTCTTTCAGTTGCAGAATTGCTATCCGCAGAAGTGTCTGTCCCCATACAGAAAACAGATGCACGGATTTAGCGGTGAGTGTGCAGACTGTTTGTCTTCGTGAAGTATTTCACGTAGTTGCTAACTAAGCAAACACAAAGCTATGTGTAGTTTGAAAGTAATTGCATCTCTGTGTTTCCTGGTTGTCAAAGTTGATACGTTGTTTGCGAATAACGAGTTTAGTTGTTGTACAGTTTGATGTTAACACACACAGTTTTTGCAAGTAAGATATGAGTTCTCGTTGTATTATTGTCATTCAGTTTGAGAGGGTATTCTTACTGGCGTATTTACAATTCATGTCACTACGGAAAATCGCAGAAACTTCAGAGACGTCTGAAGGACGCTCTCACAGGGCGACGTTCAATTTGTACTTGACGTATTGTCCTCGTGCTTGCACTTATCAAATTGTGTCTGCAGGGAAAGGAACCTATTACGCGATAATTCATAATATGACCCGCATCAGTGTTGGTTTAAAGTAAGTGCTGAAATTTCTGGTAGCCATGCGAAGCGTTTCTTTGGGAGCTTTGAAGATTGCCAGTGAGCAGTAGCAGGAGGAAGCTAATTACAATTGATGACCAAGAAGATGCAACTATTTTGATTTATTTACATCTAATCAGCTCTGCATGTTTCGGGCGATGTTTTCGCCCATCATCAGGAGCATATCACTGTAACTACAGCTTCTGGTATTGTCCATCGATGTTGCTGCTGGCTAGTGTTGCGTATTACACCCAATACGCAACACCAGCCAGCAGCGACATCAGTGGACAAGACCAGAAGCTGTAGTTACAGTGATATGCTCCTGATGATGGGCGAAAACATCGCCCGAAACATGCAGAGCTGATTAGATGTAAGTAAATCAAAATAGTTGCATCCTGTTGGTTATCAGTTGTAATTACACTACGATGCACCGAAACACGAACGTTAAAATCAGCAGGAAGATGTTTGATGTAGGAGTGAGTGCGTGGAAAAATGTTCGATATTTTAAGTTCTGATGTTCTTGACAGGGCTTCTTGTACGTCAATTTTTCTATTAGAAGATGAATACAGATATGCGATTCATTTAGACACATTCGAGGCTCATAAAGTGAGGTATATTAGACACTATTTTTGTCCTGTCGAAAAGCGATCCTTGCCTTGAATCATTACTTAAAATCGCAGTTGACGTGTTCGTAGAATGCAGTTTTGTCTCAAAGAAAACCTTCCTGAAAGAAATAAAGTCGTACAGAACTAGTCTAGATACTCAAAGAGGGGAAAAGAATTTGAAACTTTTGACTCTGATGATGACAGGCGATGGAGGTGGAGAGTGAATCTGCACAGAAATTTTGTCGCATGTTCAGAGTGAGGAGAAATGGATCCAATCTGAGAAATGCTAGGGTTGTGTTCTTGAAGAGTATTGTGTTTGCTCCGTGTGCAGCAGAAACATAAAACTCTGGGTCATAAGGTGGGAAAGCTAGCCGTCTATCATTAGGACATCATGTGTATTTAGTAGAAATTTGACAGGTTAACGTGGCGTTATTTTGTTCAGGGAATTTTATGTTTCACAAGAGTGTATTCTTGAGATTTTGACCATGAAGTTGGCTGTTTGTGGAAGATTTTTCTTCTACGCAGTAAAACATTTTGAATGTTTTACTTACTGTATGAAGTCGAAAACGTATCTTACATTATTCTGCCTTCCCCTACATCCTTAACTAAACGGAATAAGTAAAAATGTTTCATTTCTTGGAGTGCGCTGTTTAGGATATAAGTGGGTTTGTAATATAAACGGAAAGGTACTTCAAAATATGACTATACGAGATTTTAGGGTCCCTTGGCAGTGCCTGTGAAGAGGGGATTTGGTGACACGTGGTTTGATGAAGTGTACTGAAGTTTCGGAGAAACCGCCTGTGTTCCATCGTCATGGTAGACAAGTAACACAGTGCAATCTGATAATTCAGGCAGAAAGTTTTTCTGAAACGTCTGTATTATATGCACCGACTACAGGGTGTCACATCAGGGAAGAACAAATCGTTCTGCTTGAAAAAAAATTCCTATACTCAAAAGAAATTTCCGGGTAAGGCAATTTCTAATCAAAAACTTTTAATGCAAGCACTGGTCAAGCCGGACCGCTTGTGTGCTGTGATCACGCAGAATTTGTAGATTTTATCTGCCTTTATTTATGTTCTTGTTCTTCTTTTACGGATATTAATTTCACTGAAGCATGTGTGAAAGTTCAGGGATTGTCTCATTCTTCTCCCAGTTCTCCTGTAGTTTCTCTACTTGGAAGATTTGATTATTCATCTTATGGGTCCTATCCTTTTACAGTCTGTCTTATGTTTTATCCGATTTCACAGTACTTTCATTTTTACCGTAAAATGAACAGAAGAGCTCACTTACGGGCTTGGAAGTAGCTGGGAGAATAGTGAAAATGAACCGTAAAGACATAGGGCTTAAGTGCGTGGAAAATATTCAGAATAGAGTCCCGTGACGTGCTGCTTTGAATACGACAATAACACTTACGGATAAGTATCAGATGAATTTCCTAGCTAGCTAAGTGACTTGTGGGTTATCCAAGACCACTCGGCTCTCTGAACTTAGCTATTTTTTTCGTTGTTTACAAGGCCTTTTAAAATCTCAGTCTTCGACCGCTATTTCTGAAACTGATGTTATGAATATGTCGTTTAAAATATGTACATTTTGCCTTCTTATAATAAAACCAACTAGATGCACTAATTTCTCAAATTTATTTTTTGAATAAAACTGTACATATTTCGGACAGTTCCTCTGCCCATCGTCAGGAGTTTTTCACTGTAAAAAGGTATTCAATATTCAACACTTATATTAATATAATCGCCAACATATAGCTTATTATTTATTCAATATAAGCAATTTTATTATTTTATACTAAAATAAATGAAATTATATATAAGATGAATAATTACCAATAAATAGATTTATTGGTAATTATTCATCTTATATGTATAAAATTTTATTTTTAGGTAAGAATTATGTATATAAAGCCTGTAATCCAACAATCCTAAACTTATCTATAAATTAAATAAAAGATACATTTGTTGGATTACAGGCCCAAAATTATTTATACCCTGTTTGTCGTACAGGTTTGCTGACATCCTGCTCGCAAGCTGTCAGCAAACCTGTATGACATATACCATTGCTCTGTGTAGTGTGAAAAACTCCTGATGATGGACAGAGGAACTATCCGAAACATGTATAGTTTTATTCTAAAAATAAATTTGAGAAATTAGTGCATCTAGTTGGTTTTATTATAAGAATTTATCACGATACATGGCCACCTAAACGTCAAATACATTTTGCCCTTCTATATCGTGTCATATTTATATGACGACGCACACATTCTTGTCGTTTTCCTCTGTGCTTTTTGGCTTGTCTGACACAACTGATACGCGGCTGTCGTTGACAGAGCAATCTGACGCACCTTTGGAATAATGATCAGCAGGGGACGTCTCATGTATCGAGCTGGAAAAGTTTTTGTCTTTTTATCCACCAAAAGTCTCACTCTTGGACAACTGGACCAGCGCTTGTGGGGTGTGAAACCCACGTCTAACCGCCTGAGTTTCTCTTCATATATGTCAAGCTGAGGGCAAATAACGCCACAAGACTGAAAGTTGTATGTAGCATTCTTGTCCAGTGATGCGGTCTGGAGAAGACTGCTACATTGCGGGTAATTACGCCGTGTAGTGTGACAAATGGTTGCCAGAATTACTGGAGAAAGTGCTGCCTTTATTCTCGGGTTAGCGGAATTCTTACTCTTGTGCTCTGATGATGGCGAAGCATTCTGCTCCTACACTTTGGTTCCTTACAACCAAAACACAAGACATCGTATGTCAGAAGACATTAATCTGCAATACGCATTACATTTGATGAGCAACGTAGAATCGCCCTGAGAACATCAAATCTGCCATGCCGTTACCGATTTGTAAATGTCAGGCGTCTGCAATTTGAATTCTGCAATTGTACTTGAAGAATGAGTTTGAAGTCCAGCAAAACTGTAATATTCGATACGTTTCTCGTCATATCGTGCAGCAGTTCTGCTTTATTACTCCCTCTGCTTGGATCTCATCTTGTATTGACTGTGCCGGTTTTCTCTTCATCTCTTCATGAAGCCCCAAGGATATTGACTGCATCCAGCCACCCACCCACCCACTCACACACACACACACACACACACACACACACACACACTGTGTATACGTGTTTCATATTTACCATGACAACCAGTGCTGCTTTGAAAGTGAACTGACATTCGTGAATTCAAGCTCACTTATGTAAATAAATGAGAATGAAAAACAGCACTAATAAACTCCATCATATACATGTCGCAGTGTCCTGTACACCATTCTTTCCTTCTTGTTTTTTATTTCTTCTCCACGTCAATTTTCTGCCTTTAATTTTTTTTCTGATCTTTCTTCTTCTCACCTAATGTATCCGATCCCTTAGTAGCGTTTGTAATTTTACGAAACCAAGTTACAGAAGGAGAAAAATTACGCGAGATTAGAGCTGATCACAGCGGTGTTTCTGGGGGTGTAGGCCGTCTGGGGAGTAACGCTGTTGCTGCATGAGAGTGGCTCCCGGCTTTCCGAAGCAACGTGGTGCCTTCATCTTCAGGGGCCAAGCAGTCTGCTTAGATTGCTCTATCGTTGAAGACGGAGGCAATACGTTTCTTCGAAAGGTTGGGAAGCAGTCACCAGAAATACGAGGGACCTAAATAGTAAGGGGAGAAAAATTAGTTTCGTATCCGGTTTGCCAAACACAAATGCGATAAAAACAGGCTATTTTCAACGAGTAAAGTTTGAAATACCCTTGTCTGGAAGAATAATGTGAGGAAAAAAGTGTAAACTGTTGATATCAGCCGTCTGCCATGACTAGTTTATACACGGTGTCATGCGGAGTGGTTTGATATCTTTCTGCTGCCATGTTAACCTCAGACGGCCATAAACCCGATGTTTCTTGCCGCTAACCTCAAAATTGATTACCTCGGATTAAGCAAAGCGGCAACTCTGTAAAAAGAAAGGAGTGGCAGGGGTTAAAATCAAAGATGCTTAGTTATGACTTTGATTTCATTACAAGAGATCACTCTGCTTGTGATTCTTAGGTAATTGAAGACTCTGTTTTTTAACTCCAAACACTAACCGACTTAACGCAATTTAAAGTTACTCATTTTCAGACTTACACATTCTGGGAATTACAATGAAATGGAAACAGTGATATTTTGAAACGCGGAATTTTTGCTTGCGGAAATTAAAGTGCATCGACATGAAATTGATGTAAAAAATGCTGCAGGGCGATAACACAGGCTGCGAAGCTATCATACTGCTGGAGATCATGTTCCGGTCTGTTGGAATTTGGATTGCAACTAGACTACATAGTATACACATAGGGTACGTAATCTTGGCAGAGGACATCCCGTTGTGTTTAAAGTAAATATTAAAATGAAATTAAAAAAAATATATATATACACTCCGTCTGGCACAGCTATCTTTCTTATTTCTATAATAATAATAATAATAATAATAATAATAATAATAATAATAATAATAATAATAAGCGTGGTAGCACAGTGGTTAAGGTGCTGTGCTACAAATCGGAAGGTCGCTGGTTCGATCCCAGCTGGTGTCAGTGGATTTTTCATTGACATAAAATCCTTCCGATCGCACTATGGCCCTGGGGT
>Ga0136643_10008461_pt1 | contig 15045 bp, 10 predicted proteins | sample TergutLab28metaG_FD_96883 | JGI IMG/M metagenome (GOLD analysis project Ga0136643, IMG submission 96883) | Labiotermes labralis P1 segment gut microbial communities from Petit-Saut dam, French Guiana - Lab288 P1 (version 3) (version 3) | ecosystem: Host-associated > Arthropoda: Insects >... | reverse complement strand
TATGAAACAAACTGCATTTTGAAGAGAAAGAAACGGACAGTATATACCATGTTTAAAATATTCAGTACCTATATTTGTTGAATAAATATATAAAATGCAACTTTAGAGGTTAGCGGTGCGGTAGGACCATTATAGTTGACATTAGGCATCAAAAGGTTAATCAGAATACATCACGTTTAAAGGCGTAGTGAAAATAAGTCTCACTCAGTCACTTGCTGTTAAAAACATTTGTAAAACTACTGGTTCTTAAGCACAATTAAGACATAACCATCTTTGTATGTATAAGATGTCAGCACAAGAATTCAGACTCAACATAGCATCATGCCTTCATTCAGAGCATTCCATTATTTCAGTCACAATTTAAATCAAATGGTTTTGTGTATCTCTGCTTTTACTGCACATGTTTTAACTTGGCTGAAGCAAGGGCTTTGAGTTTATTCCAAAACATTTCCTTTATACATTAATATAATTAACCCCTTATGATGCGCAGTGAGCCCTTTAAATAGCCGAACGACTTATATATACGTTGCAAACTGTGTGTTGAAGTTTGGAGCAATTTTGTTCACTCCTATTCAGTTGACTGCTGTGGCTTGCAATGCTTCAGGACCTTTGAAGGTCAGGCTTTCATACAGGAGCCAGAATGTACCCCCTCGACCTCCTTAACCCCTCCACAAACACCAATATATATATATATATATATATCGACACTTCACTAAGTGCGCATTTTTTCCAGCTGACTAATATGGTTCTGACATTGTGTGCTATGGTTATCGCTTGCTCTGGAGTTCACTGTGGGCTGAAACATAAACACTGTCCTATGAAGCAAACTCTTTCTTGACCGGAAAGGTTGTCAGTGGCGTACTGTACCCATACAATTCAGACAAAAGTAATGCTGAAAAATCGGAGATACCCACAAATATCGATGTTTACAGCTACAGGAGGGCCCACAGATCTGCCTCTTATACTGCTGGGGTAATCTGTAGGGGTTGTGGGGTAGTAACATGAAACACACTGCCGTCAGTCATCTTGGGCACCCTCAAATACTTGGAATTTCATACGCAGTTACACTGTAGCTTTAGATCTGTTTTGCTCTCACTGTAGAAGATGCCCATATATAAGCCGTATTAGGTTCCTAACTGTGCCCAGTCACACAGAGGAGTGTAAATAAGGCAGACTGTTGTAGGTGTCTATTGCAATGGCCGGGGAAAAAAAAAAACTTGACAAGGAAGCCATCAGTGAAATTCTGGTTGCTGACACTGACTCTGGATCAGGTTCTGAGGTCAGCGATTTTGAAGACTATTTGGAGGAGGAGGAGGAGGAAGAAGAAGAAGAAGAGGATCCACAACAACAACAGCAAGCCTCAGCAGAAGTCGAAACACAGGCTGCAACAAGTGGTGGATTACCAACCTGGGGACTGCCTCAAGGAAGGAACACAAATATTCATCCTTTTGTCGGTTCAGCAAAAGGTGTGAAGAAAAGTGAGGCTCCACACATCAACAAAGACAGCTCACCACTGTCTGTGTTGATGTTGTTTTTCACAGAAATTTTTCATCTGTTGGTTGAAGAGACCAACATGTACTACCAGCAACACTTAGACAGACATGCCGGACCTAGCCGCTGACTGCCTGACATTACATTGCCGGACATGATGAATTTCGCTGCCTTAGCTCTGCCGATGGGACATGAAAGACACACTACTTGATTGCTGGTTGAGACTTAGACAGCTACACAATCCGTTTTACGGCGAGACCATGACACGAGACATTTTGCAGACAATTCACAGAGACATGACGAAGGCGAAGAATATGACCGACTATGGAAACTAAGGACTGTCTTTGACAAGCTGAAAGAGGTTTATGTTAAATTCTATAACCCCTCGGAGCATTTGGCAGTGGACGAGGTAATTGTAAAATTCAAGGGCAGGGTTATCTTCAGGCAGTACATTCCAAAGGAAAGAAAACTTTTCAGCACCAAAATTTACAAACTCTGTGATGAATCAGGGTATACGTTTGACATGAGAAAGTACTTGGGTAGAGACTCACATTCCGCCACTGACGATGTGACTGCAACACACACAACTGTTAGACACTTGACTAGCAGAGTTGAAGGCTTAGGACACAAAATATTTATGGACAATTTCTTTTCATCTGCAAGACTTTTTGATGACTTGGACAGACGTAAAATAAATTCATGCGGGACAGTCCGGCCAACAGAAGAGACATGCCCCATGACTTTGGACCAAAACAGCTGAAATTGAAAAGGGGTGGCATAAGGGTGAGGACTAGGGGAAGTATGACCGCATTAATTTGGAAGGACAGACGAGAAGTTTACATGCTAATAAGGACCCACTACCAGCAGAAGGAAATTTTTGTGACAAGAGCAACCGCCCCATGAAACCTCACATCGTGGAACGGTACAACCAGCACATGGGTTATGTTGACAATTCTGATCGTATGGCTAACGGCTATTCGATGAGTCGACGTACCTTCAAGTGGACTACAAAATTATTTTTCCACTTTCTGAATCTAACAGTACTCAACAGTTGGATACTGTTATCTTCATGTGGGGCTAAATGTACCCACCGAGATTTCAGGCTCCTTCTGATGAGGAATTTGAATGAGGAAGCTGGAAAGAGCCAAGACTGCCCCACCCCCAGATTGGTTGGAAGACCATGTTTGGGGGCAAAAAATGTTTTGCGACTCGAGAGTCACCATAATAAACACTGGCCAGCGAAATCGTCAACCCAACTCCGCTGCCGTCCGTGTTCTTCTCGCGGCCAAAGAAAGGGCACAATGTATAAATGCACCAGAAGTGATGTGGGCCTGTGCGTGGTGCCTTGTTTCGAGGAATAACACACAAAAGTAAATTTGTAAATCACCCTCTTTGTGAATACTGTGTGTTGTGATAAAACAGTGATCCAAGGTGCCACAGACCTTATGCAGCAGCCAGAATTATGTGAGTAATGAACTATTTACACCACATTTTATATAATGCATGCAATTCACAGGACTAAATTTATTAAAAAATAGGTGAGCATTTTTTTCCGGATTAACCAATTCATAAGCAGAGTGCTAAATTATATTTCATTAAATTTGAAGGAAAAATCTATGAGATATGATTTTTTTTCTAAGTGTAAGCATTAAAATTTAAAAGCCCCAGTAAAAAATTCTGGCAGGCAGCGTTGCTCGGAGGGATTTAATTCCGGCGTCAAAGGGTTAATCATCAAATATAGCATCATTTAAAAAAAAACACTATAATAAAATACAAAATTACTAGCACTCTACATATGATAGCAGTACCTGTCCAACCTTAAGGGGTGTGTATCCATTTAAAATGCTAAAACTTTGCTATCACACTAAAACACAGTTAACATATATTTACGAAAACATCTGCACTTCCCTCCCATTCCTTTCTGTACACATCCTTATTTCATTCACTTATATGTTGTCATTTGGCTAAGTTCCTTCTTGAAGATTCAAGTCTTCTGGGATGTGACACTGAGTACCTGGGAACTACACACCGAATGCACACTCACAAGTCACACAACTTGTTTCTTCAATAATACCAATGTGAAAACCTAAAATACCACCATTCCTTCTTGTATAATTCTCACAGTTAAAAAAGAAGGAATTTAACCAAGCACAAATAAATGTTTTAGGATTACACACCTCCAATTCATGTTCTTGAATCATCCAACCAGCTTCCACAAAGGCTTTGGAATCCACACAAAACTCCGGTTTTCCTTCCTTTGGTAAACTTTTTGTCAACTGTGTACACAGACCATCAGCATCTTGTTCATAATGCTAAAAATAAAAATTACCGCAATTACACGTCAAAATTAAAAATCCAATTCTGTGAACTCAATTTCATACTCAGATAGAGCATGGAAACTAAATGTTTAACCAGTCACAGCAGCAAAAGCTGCTCCAACAGCAGTACCAAAAGCAAAGTCCCATAATGCATCCGCACTCAATTGTTTTTACAGGACGATTCATGTGGAGGTTGTCAAACGACAGCATGAACTGTTCTGTTTTCCTCACACTCACTGTTTTTATCATTAAAATATACTGTAACATGGTGATTAAAACCATAAATGTCCTTAACATGAACACATTCCACCTAGTTACAACAGAACAACAGAAATTTCTCTACCTCCACAAGCTGTGAGAGATTCTCAAAGAATTCCTCATCATCAATTGTGAGCTGGTTGTCTTTGTATTTGACTCTGTAATGCTCAACTTTTCCCTGGTAGCAAACACACAGTGTGTAGTCGCCGGGGAAGTTAGTCGACTCTCGCACCAGAAACAAGCCATCTTCCTTGGGTGAGAGGAGACGCTCTGCCCAATCACGAGATATTTTCCCATGAAACCAACTGCAAACAACCATGTTTTAACTTTTTAGCATGTAAATCACCAAAGTTCTAATTCAAGCATTAAGAATCATAATAAGAAAATTGTGTTTATAAATCTCATTGCTTAAAATACCACTTTTCAGTTTCTTATTGTTCTTTATAAACTGAATGAAACTATGTGATGCAATGAATAGGTTAGCAATTAGCAGTATAATAAAATGCATTATATCAATATTTTTGGAATACTCAGTAAAAATATAATGGAAAAATTTGATGAATTCCATCTCTTAACTATGGTTTTCACAGGTAATCCATTGATATACATTACAGCCCTTGAGAGATACTCTTGATATTATTTCACTATCATGCAGGCTGTGAATGTACATGATGACAGTACATTATGGGTCAATTCACAGTATAGTGCAAGTCATGTTCCATTCATGAGCTGGTGAAATATTATTCAACATGTCTGAACAGGAGTTTCTACACCAGCAGTCACATTCATGCCAAGGTATGCTGACAGACAGATTTCAATAAAAGCAAAAAAATACTTTCTCTAACCATGAGCATACCCACAGTCGCAATCACACCAAAAGTTCTAGGAGTACGTTTCCTCAGCAAAGACACACTACCTTTCTCTTCACTGACTTATTTATACATTCTTACTGACCTATAAATGCACATTACATATCTGATACATTAAACATGGACTTCTGCAAATCGTGTAAAGACAGCTTGATACAATATCTTACTATGCCACTTACGTATACCTTTTGTACAGCAATGGTCATCACAACAACCTTTATTTCATTACAATTGTGTTGTAAGCATTACAATACAACCAATTATTATATCCATCAAACACATCATATATCTTAATGGTATAAATTCAGCTATGTGTACACATTTCAGCTTTCAACAAGCCATCATCAAGCTTTGTATAAGAAAGCAGAAAGATATACCTTTGCAACTGCAATTGATAGTCACTGGAAGTTGAGACATCAATCCTGTTATAGATATTCATAAATTCAATTATAAACATGAAGTACAAAAAGTATAAAACTATAAGCACAAGGCCTTTATATATAGTAAACATGTGAAAACAACGATTTGTAATCATAATGGTACATCACAGAAAAGAAATTATCTTACCTCACCACAGATATCAAATTTAACAATTTTAATTCTTAAAGTAGTTATGGTTTACAGAATCAAATTATCTGTAACACTTAATTAAATTCAACATGATGTGAATATTCACATTTTTAATTAACAATTCAACAATCATATATAAGAATTCCCTGATCACACATACCATATCTGCCAGACCTATCTTTTACCGGCTTTCAAGCGTACTTTATTTGGCAAGATAAAATAATTTATTTTACACGAAGTACACCTTGTACCCCAAGCCATCATTTTCACATGTATACTATACATATAAAGATCTTCAGCTTGTAGATTTTGTACTTTTCACGCTCTTTTATACTTGGCTTTTACAGCTGATATTAAGAATATCTGTAAGAAGAATGAGCTCTCAACCTTCAGTGACTATTAATTGCAGCTGTAAAGTTTTTCTTCTTTCTGCTTTCTGATACAAAGAATGAGGATGGCTTGTCAGAACATGTAGCCAGGTTTACACCATTAAAATATAAGTTGTGTTATTTGGATACAATAGGTGGTTTTGTCACCGTAACAATTTCAACTAAAGCACAGATGCCATCATTCACTGCTGCCATATGGTGTTGCTATTTAACTAAAGTATTAATTTCGTTTCCACAAACATGAACAACAAACCTACCAATACCCTAACAACCATTGTCCTGCTTAGAATAACTACATAATGATGGCCCCATTTCCTTAATATGAAGCCTTCAAAATCATATTGAGTAATGATGACCTGAGGCACGAAGAATCTGAGTAAGTACTATATATAAACAGGAACTTTATACAGAAAGTATCACAACGCAGACTTACGGCATTGCATTGAGCTTCACCTCTGCCTTTTTCTGGGCAAAGGTGGGAGACAGCTTGTTGTTGTCCATGATAGCAGGCGATGTTGTTGAATGTTTTGAAGGGAGGAACCAGCAGCCTCCAGGGTCTTCGAATTGACCCACTATGGCAACTGGCTGGTACCGCTGAAAATGACATTTCATTAGTAACACATAACCTGACTGAAGGTTTATATTACATACTTATTATGCCCTGTTAATGACTGCAGGCTGTCAGCAATTCAATACATGTTCAAGATGTATGGGTTAGCAACACCACATTCATAATCTGTATCATTCACATGCCACACTGCCTGCACAGGAAAGTTTCTGAGTAATATGTAACAAGAACTAACAGTGACATCACAAGTAGTTTCAAATTTGGATTTGCCACTCAAAGAAGACAGAATGAATGACAAAGTTGAATGCAAATCTACTCCACTATTCCAGTGAAGACAAACACTGATGATGTCACCTATCACACTGAATGGACAGGAAAAGCAGTAGTACCCCATTTAAATATATAGATACCTATGTGTAGACATATTCTGACTAACACCTGCAATCAGCTATATTAACTGACACCTTTTGTCATATGAATTCAGTACCTTCAACCAAGTGCCACAACAATACTTCACACGAATCACACAGCATATATTCAGTCTCCAGTCTCAGCACCTCAGCTGTCATGGGATAACTGCAGATAAGAGGTTGGGGTGGGGGGCGGTACAAATTAGCGGGACCTGAGGCCTGACTATGTTGCTTATGTTTTTGTGTTTCTCGGTAGTATCATTATTTGTCGATTGTACAAATTAACCCTTTCACACCAAGACCAAATAGTCATTCTGAAGCTGGGGGTCACTCCAATTTAGCGTGAAGTTTCTTAGCTTGTCTGCTCTTGCTGGGGGGTGGAGGGGGGTCCAAAAATGTTTTTTCACCAGGACCTGAACCCGTTCTCGGCGGCCCTGCATAAGAAGTCTGCCCCCACTGCGAGTTCACAGTTCTTATTGCATTGCACTTCAGCTACCTTATTTCAGACAAGAGTCTCCAAGTGCAGAACTCCAGCTGCAAAGCAGGACTCACTTCTTAAAATATTTCTCAATGCATGAAAAAGCTCTTGTCTTAAATACTGCCAATTCTTCTTCAACTATTTTCTTTCAACTCCTGAAATGAATGGGTAGTAGGCCTATTCACACAAACTGTATCACCCAGTGTCCTACACAAACAACTGCATAGAATCAAGCCTGGAGATCTGTCTAGGGAATGACAGAATTACAAAATGTAATAGCAGGAATTTACAGTTTCTTTGAAAAAAACATGGGGTTTGTGAATATGCATGAACTCACTCTACACCAGACTCAAATTTTATGGTCATGTCAACGAAAGTCGTAAACTGCACTGGGAGACTGCTGAACACTGAATTCGGTTACTCTGGCCGTTCACATTCCCCTTCAGCGTACACCATGCCTCATTTGGGAACACATAAGACTTCCGGATCAAGAAATCCACTGACCATATGGGCATAGTTTTAAAAGTTTCATCTCCTAGTGACCCGAGATTTTTGACACCCCACTCCAGTTAAAATTGGTTATTGTTTTTATTTTCTTTCTGTCCAGCACTGAACCTATCACTCAAAATATTTCTAACATTATGTATACTGTTCTTTTGTACAGAACTGTTGATGTAGGTTTTTTTTACAAAACTTCTGGCCCCTTTTTAGGAGCGTTCGCAAAATCGCGAAAAGCGACTTTTAGTTTCATCATGTCTGTCCATGCGTCCGCAAGGAACAACTCGGCTTCCAGTGGGATTTTAGTGAAACCTGAGTATTTTTCGAAAAGCTGTCGAGAATATTCAAGTTCCAATAAAATATGAAAAGAATAACGGACACTTTCAATGACGACCTACGGACATCTATGATTGTATCTCACTGAATTCTTCTTGGAATGAAAAATATTTCAGACAAAGGTTGTAGAGGATATAAAAACATTTTATGTTAAATAACCTTTTTTTTTTTTCGAAAATCGTGCCGTTTATGAGATAATGTGGAAAAATATTGTACAGCCTGGCAGGCCACAGATGACAATACGCGTATGCCTAATACTACAGACACACACACACTTACAGCATGTAATACCTATTGCTTTTCCACTGCAACAGTGATTGCACGAACGCGCCTCAGTGTTACGTTATACGTACACTGTCTGTCTTGTATTTCATGACTCCTTCTTTACACAAGTACATATTTCAAATGAACATTCTGTTCTGCTGCAAACACTATGAACACGCGCTGAATTACTCGGTATGAGACACAACAGATAAAGCCATGTTTCACATAACAACGCTGACGTGATAATGCAATACTCAGCAGGCTAGTCTCACATAGCCAGCTCATATTTCCCTATTCTCGGTATAGAATGACTAAAAGATAAATTACATATATCGGTTCCCCCACATGCCACTTGCTTCACCGTTTATGATCACACAACTGCATCTCATTCATCGTTATATAAGTATGTATCATCGGACACAGCATCGTACAGTATTTGAACAGAGAAACAAATCATCATCAAGAGTGAAAATCACTTCCCAAAAATGCATTATTTATGTGTACTATGTCTTGAAGTACATTTTAGGTACCTAAGGAAGAACTGAGAGTGCGGAATATGACCACTATCAACTTTCACGAATTCTGACGCTGCACGATTCAATGAGACTAGCTCTTTCTAAATGGCCCACCAGAGTACGGTCACCCTGACGACGGAGGGACACAGCCAGTCTCCTAGAAATGTTGGCGTTCTGGCATGAGACAATACACTGTGTCCAAAACATCACTCACATCTTTTAAACATTTTCAGTTATTTAGTCTGACTCTTTGTATCTTTCATGCTGCTAAATAGACAAGGTACAAGACAGTGTTCATTACAGTATAAATTGTGTGAGTCATAGGTCACCGCATTCCTTCCATCATTACTACCAATCAGTTAAAAAAAAGGACTGAGAATATTACAATCGTTTGAAAAGTGACGCTGTACAGTTTGACAATGTAAATTTACTGACGTTTCAGAGGCACAAGCTGCCATCACCTGCCGAAGTACAGTAACAGACGCTTTAAAATGACACCACGCCATTTGAATCGCTGGAATTATTCTATATCATTTTTTGGTAGAAACCAACTTGAAGGATACAAATTCAATTACTCCGAACAGGTTACAACAAAAATCCTTTTTTAACATGGTGCTGGTTCAACTTTGTAAGGTGGATGTTACAGCTCTGAAAACATGATGAATGAACAAGAACTACCTGTGTCAAGGCTGTGTTCTGCAGATTCTGGCTCATCACTGCTTTTCTCCATAAAACACCTCAATCCAGAATTCTCCACTCACATTATCTGAAAAGATGGCAAGACATACTATCAGACACAAACACCCTGGACATGTTAAACATTGTTACATTACATCTAAAAATATTTTCTTCAATCTGAGTACCCTCCTTGGAGCAAGGACCTTCCCCAACCAACGTACTCCTTTGGCCTTCATTAACCACTGACAATAATGTATCGTTTCACACGGATGTAAGACACCTTTTTTTAAAAATTCCTTTAAAATATTTTTTTCCTAATTCATCATCTAAAAAATGGTGGGTCATCCTACGACTACAATTACATACAAAGTTATATGCGTATTTTGCTGGAAAATGCCGAAGGGTCCTATTGCAGACTTGTATACGATACATGCATTACAAGCACACACAAATATACAATACAAATCAGTGTCATTACTAACTGGTTCGTGCTTCTGTTCAACACTTTCTGGTTTGACTACCGGTTCAGCGGCTCTTACCGTAAGCATGTTATGGCTGCCCACTCCCACCAGGTAAACGTTGCGATAATGCCTTAAAAGTGTTGGCAACTGCGTCCTTTAATATCATCCTCACTTAAACATTTATAACCAATGGCCCTTTCATCCCCGTATTACCTACCGCGCTTTACACACACACACACACACACACACACACACACATATATATATATGAGGAATGTGTGGGCCGGGTAGCTCAGTCGGTATAGCGACTGACTACGGGCTAGACGGTCCGGGATCGGGGGACGACATTTTCCGCCCGTCCAGACGGGCCCTGGGGCCCGCCCAGCCTCCTGTAAAATGGATACTGGGTCTTTGCCGGGGGTAAAGTGCGGCCGGGGCGTGCTGCTGACCACTCACCCCTTCTAGTGCCGCGGTCATGGAAGAGTAGGGCTATACCTCTACCCACCCTCTGGGCCACACCGGGCCTGTAACGGGATCACTTTACCTCACATAGGAGGAATGTACGTATGTATGTACAGGTAGAACTCGGAGTCTTGATAGCCTTCCCTTTCTTAGAGGGCACAGAAAAGAATAAAATTCACAACAAATAATGAAACTGTACAGCGGAAGGTTGTAGCTAATGCAGCTGGGTATATCATGTTTACATAAACTGCTGACCGAAGGGTTTGTTAACAGCTTTAAAACGCCTGCAGTGCCCAACACGCTAAATGCCACCTGCACATACATTTTCACACACATCAGTCTGTTAGAACGCGATACAGCCAGACACAAACAGTAATAACAATTTCATTATGCAGCGGCATTAAAGGGCTTTAGTGACCCTGTAATGTACAGCTTGGCCAAGTGCCGGGCTGCACAACTTAAATGTGACGTATGCAACAATGAGTCAGTATCTGTGCCTGTCATCTTGAGTTGCGGCGCACTGTACAAGGCTGGCTCACAGTGAGCACAAGATAAGATTGGGGAACGGGTGGCCAACTTAATGACGTATACTGCGTGTACGTGCGCACGCGTGCTTAGGTACGTCACAGGTACTCACTCTCTTTATGAATGAGACACTTGTGTGGACCCTTGAGTCGGTCTGGACGTTTTGCAGATGAGAAAAATCCCTTCCCCTGTCGGGATTCAAACCCCGTATCTGCCAGCTCGAACCCCAATCACTATACCTACTGCAATACATTGATTACTGGTAATAAATACGGTACGGTCTTTCCCCCACTACTCACTGCCAATATCATGCCGCACTCCTAGTCACCAACAGTAGACTGGAACCTTTATCACCACCGCTGTCAGAACCCCGTACCTCGCACAATTACGTTTATTCCACTCGCGGTATCAATAAAACACTCCTGCACTGTGCAGCTGAACAATCCTTCAGAGCCGAACTTGGAGCGATCGGGAAGATACAGATAAACTGCAAGGACACTGCCACCTCTACTGAAGATTCAGGTTATCTGTGAAGGACTTCATATACCTTCGTGTTTAACTAGACATCGAAAACAGAACAAAAAGAGCAAAAACCGAACTCCGTCGTTTTCATTTTATCTCCAGATTTGACGATGAGTATTCAGCGAAAGATAAACAACCGTAAACACCTGCGGTGCCTAACGCGATAGATAGCCAACAAATGCAGGTTCTCATTTCATAACCAATTAATCCTCCAGAAATTAGACTAATTTCGAAACTCGTGATAACCAAGGAATTGATACAATCTATAAGAACGGCCAAATCCATGATAGATCGCAGCACTTATATCGACCAGACAAGTTTAGAACGAGGTTAAGTCAGCGGTACGAAGAGAAACTCACGGCCGATTGGACGGTTAACAACGGCGTCAATATTTACGAGTCTGCGGTAAGATCGTTGTACTGATACACCATCACCCATTCAGTGAACTAAATCTCAAAAATAGATTTCACTGTGTCCAAATGCGACCTAACCGAAGAAAACCTCAATTCAATACAAAATTTCTGATGCAAAATACAACACACATCAGCATGCTTCATGCCAAACTGTTCGGTTCTATCTCCCACAATTCATACACGCAAAAATCCATTAGTTGTGGCCATGAAATCGAAGGAACACAAATTCCGTGACCTAAACGACACATATAAATAAAATTATGCTACGGACACCAAAGCATACAAGCGCCACGGAAACGGCATGGCAAAGGTACGGATCATACAAACCTCAATTTCGGCACACTTGACGCGGAACATTCTGTAAATAATTACGCACGCACACACACAAGATGAAAATAAATTCGCACATAAGCTCTCCACAGTGTGATTCCTTGTTACAAAACAAGTCGAGAACGTTACACAACGCGTCCTACAACGCCTCGTTTCCGAGATACACGTCACCGTGAAATAGAGTAACTTAACTTCTAAGCAGAGTTGTCACGACAGCGCGCCTTGTTAGGAGGACCCGCAACACACAGCGCACAGCAGGGCTCAGCTGTGATAAAATGCTAGCGGAATACACACACGACGAACACTACAACATGCTCTCGGTGCCTGTATTAATCGAGATGGTACTGATGCACGTTACGATACACCTGCTGTATTCCACGCAAGGTACGGACACACGCCAATGGAAATGCCGTAACTTCAGCTGTAGAATGACAGCCGCAGACAATATCACACGCAACCTGGGACTACTAACCCACCCGACAGTTCTCAAAGTACTTCGTGACGATTAACCGGCCACACACCACTCACTGTTGATGACATATCTGTTTGCAAGCGATTGTCCGCCACATTTACTGTAGGTGTGTCTATAAGCAGGATCAGTAGGGCCGTCGGGAGCGGGTTTGGACCCAGACAAAAATTTTTCTCCCCCCCCCCCAAAAAAAACTGGCGGAACGGCTAAAATATTCACACTAAATCGGAAAGACTGGCTCTCAGTTGCAGTGTGACTTGGGCTTGAGCTGAAAGGGTTACTTTGTACGATCGACAAATAACGATACCATAGAGAAAGACAACAACACACGCAGCGCAGTCGGGACCTGGACCCCTTTCCACCGCCAATGGCCACAACTCAAGAGACTAATAATATCACTTCACACCTTCGCAACTTACTTCTCTAATGAAAGTAACGCGTTCCCTATGCACGCCACAAAAACATCCGGGGAGAAGGAAGTGGTGCTCCACGCAATTCTAACGGAGGGACTGGATGCAGGTTAAATGGTTAGGTTCAAGCCCTTGGCCGCTATACCACCGGGGAAATAACCGCCGATGCCCACTGAATATGAGGTTGGGTGTGCCCCAGAGCCACTCTGAACGATTTGGAGATTTTCCTTGTCGTCAAACGAACCGCGTATCGTCCAGCTCCTAGCCTAGTCACTATACCGTCTATGCTATTGCGGCTCACGACGACGACGACGACGACGACGCCGACGACAACAATAACAACATGCGCCCTGTTGCATGCGTCACCAACCGGAAATTCGATTAGTTTCGTTTCAGTATAGTGTGCACTTGCCGTAATTTATCAACACAATATTCCTACGACAGACTGCGCAGTCGGCAGGAAAGTGGGCTTCAGTTCTGCCCGGAAATCCTTGTTAGTTTCTGTAAATGATATCTTATAAATGCGACTCAAATACAAGAATATGCCTGTCAGTCCCTACGAGCAAAGACAGTTTGCAGTAACAAGTTTTCTTTTACTCCATCCTTGCCTCCGGCTTTCACACACACACACACACACACACACACACACACACACAAGATCAATGAGTAAGTGACAAAAAACACGAAGTCCAAAGAACTGTTTACCATATTACATAAACGGCATGCACGCTAACCCACCTGCAGTGCTGACTCTTCCTTCCTTTGCATGTTATGTAACACAATATGCAACGTCCTGCACGCAGCATTGAAATACATTACTACTATTCCGACTTACGTGTATGCACACACATTTCAGAACCATTTAACAGTAGGGTTTACTGGGATTCACGACAACCACGACTCTTTTTTTTTTATCTGCAGGGGTTACGCAGCACTGAATTGCAGGAGGTTATGAATCACTGAATGGCAGGTGGTTACGTAGCACTGAATGGCACGACAGAAAATGAGTGTGAATGCACGAAAAAAAAAGCGCCAAGGCACATATTGAAGGTACCACAACACCCTTGACCACGACGGAGGACACGTTCCTCGAAAGTAAAGCGTTCGGTGAATCCGTGATGTACGAACTTAATACGGTACAGAATTGATTGTGATAAGGACCGCGGTCGTGGGAAGTCAATAAACGATAGATAAACCTAAAAACACACAACGGGCGTATTTATTTGTGAGCACGCACTTTGGTGGTATAAAGCGGGGAGTTCAAATAGGCGGGATAAATGCATCGCGGGATGACGGTTCATCTGAGTATTTGCACCGATGCACATGTTGTATTAAAAAAAAAAGTAATAGAGATATACAAATACATATGAACAAGTAAAACCTTCTTTAGCCTTTGAAAAGTATAAAAGTTCACCCTAGAACAGGCCATGAAGGCCCAGAGGTGGAGCTGACGTATAGCTCTACTCTTCCTTTAACCTCGGCGCTAGATTGGGGTGGTCAGCGCCAAGCCCCGGCCGCTTTATCTACGGGAAAGAGACCCGGTACCCATTGTATAGGAGGCCGGATGAGTCCCAGGGCCGGTCTGGATGGGTGCGGAAAATCTTGCCCCCCAACCAGGATTCGACCCCCCGACTGTCCAGCCCGTTGCGAGTCGCTATATCAACTGAAAGCTACTCCAGCCCACTTAATTACTTACTCCATGGTGCAGAGTCCTTCTTGAGAAGCTAACTGGTTTGCAGCTAGTCAAGAAATTCCCTGCATTTCACGGAACCCGAAGGTTCATTACCGCACTCACAAGCGTCCGCCACCTG
>Ga0136643_10008458_pt1 | contig 15048 bp, 4 predicted proteins | sample TergutLab28metaG_FD_96883 | JGI IMG/M metagenome (GOLD analysis project Ga0136643, IMG submission 96883) | Labiotermes labralis P1 segment gut microbial communities from Petit-Saut dam, French Guiana - Lab288 P1 (version 3) (version 3) | ecosystem: Host-associated > Arthropoda: Insects >... | reverse complement strand
TGACCTCACGAGGCTGAGTGGACCCCGTTCCAGACCCACTACGACTCAGAAAATCTGGTAGCGCCGGGGATCGAACCCGGGACCTCTGTATCTGTAGCCAGAAACTCTGACCACTAGACCACAGAGGCGGTCGTTTACTCACTTCTAGACCTTTATAAATCTGTGACGTAGCTCCGACATGTTTCGGTATATTTAACACCGCATTTGGTTGGTAAAGTAAATTGAATACATATACACCTAAAAAATACATAGAATGGACAACTTTAAAATAACTCTTACTTGATATTTTATTTTCGTCCTTCTCATTTCCTCTATGGCCCATACAGCCAATTGTCAGTGATCTGATTGTTGTGTTTTATTACAGGTAAGTCTGCTGATCTGTATTCTGTGACTAATGCTCCAAGTAACCCACCAGACTGAAAAACAAGGTCAGTTGGATAATTTATATTTTCGTTTGTCTTCGAGTGGCATTACTTATTTTTATTATTTCGATTCATAATATTATTAACTTACGATACTGTTCTTTGGGATAGTTTAGCTTAGGATCGTTTTTATTGCGCTGTACATGTCTTGAGAGTTCTAGAAATCGCAACCGCGAAGAGCACTTAACGCGTTACGTGTTCGCTCACGTGACTGGAGAAGCATCTGCCACATAGTCTATGCGCGTTTGCCTATAAACTCACTGTACTTTAATGGATATCGAGTTACCTGCAAATGAGTCCCAGTTAGAGGAGTGGGGACGTGTGGTCGAATTTAGAGTGCGTTTACACTTGTGGATATGCGTTTGTTAATTGTCCTTGATACTTATTTGTACAAATGTATTGATCCTGGCGCTGCACCACATTCGGATATATAGGGTTGTTTCAGCTTCTTGTTAAAATTGCATGTCCAAGGTACGCTCTGTCACAGTTATGGTATAGCTGAGGCGGTTATTTGCCGACGTCGTGACTGCGAAGGTAGTTGATTCACTACGTGGAATTAATGGTAGACAAAATGACACTGGTACGGCTCTCAGTTGTAGCATTTTCGCTTTTCCTGCCGTTCATTTTTCCACTAATGTTCACAGTATTTTTAAATGTCTCGTGCGTATATTTAGCGTTGTTTCGTTTCTATAATTCTCCTGTTCCAAAATTTTATTTGATATTGATGTATGGATCCATGTCATCTCTCTCGACTGGCTCTGGTGTATCTGGTAACTTCACTCTCAATAACCGTATAATTTTCTGTCGCTTTAGTACCCTGCAGTTTTTTTGTTGTTGTTGCTTTCTGTAGATACTGAAGTTTTAATATTATTTTAGTGTAAAGTTTTGCCTAATTTTTCTTCCTTTCCTCCTAGTCCTCTAACTTTTCAGGTTGCATATTTAAATCGTAGTACATACATCTGCCATCATGGGCCAATGCAGTGGGCCCGTCTGAGCCACAGTATCAAGGTGCTGTGTCTCACCTGTCTCTTACAACGAGCTAAATAACTACGCTTTGTTCCTTTAGTGATTTATTTTACTGCCTATCTCAGGCTGTTTAGCAGCGAATGGTAAGATGATTGCTGAAGTAAAACGTGTTGAGAAGGAAGTTTTTGGTCCAGCCGGTGTACTATGCCGAAATTTGCCCGGACTCATTGTATAAAATCATGAACAACTTCAGTTAGGCTAGCCGGTGTCCTGTCCAAGGTTCGAACAGCGGCGCTGGGTGGGTGGGCAGGTATCCAGGTATGAATATGGGCGATTCGTAAGTTATTTAAACTTCTTGATTTTTTTTCTGAATCCGTTCACAGTCTTAAAATCATACAAACATATGAGGGCTGATTCTGAAGCATTACGCGGCCGTGCATTCCGTTGTTAATCAGTAAATTAAATTACTTGTACAGTACGTGGCGCGCTGCACCGCAGACTGGCTGTATATTGAAATATGTTGCAGTAGGTATTAAATGCTGCTGAAGTCTGTTGCAGTAGGTATTACACGCTGCTGAAGTATTTTTCAGTAGCTATTACACGCTGTTGAAGTCTGTTGAAGTAGGTATTAAACGCTGCTGAAGTCTGTTGCAGTAGGTATTACACGCTGTTGAAGTCTGTTTCAGTAGGTATTACACGCTGTTGAAGTCTGTTGCAGTAGGTATTACACGCTGTTGAAGTCTGTTGCAGTAGGTATTACACGGTGTTGAAGTCTGTTTCAGTAGGTATTGCACGCTTTTGAAGTCTGTTACAGTAGGTATTACACGCTGTTGAAGTCTGTTGCAGTAGGTATTACACGCTGTTGAAGTCTGTTGCAGTAGGTATTACACGCTGTTGAAGTCTGTCGCAGTAGGTACTGCAGGCTGTAGGATCGACGTCGTGAGCCTATAAATATCGCATGTTGCCTTCTATAGTGCTGATTGTATCTAGTTAGCAGGCCTGCTTTTCTCGAATCTTCAGCAAAAGCTTCTAAACTGATATGTGCAGTCCGGTCGCTGTCGTTGATGGTGCGTTAGGATAGTTATTGCTCTCTTTTTAATTAACTGGGTTATAGGCACACGTTTTTTTCAAGTAAAGTAGTAGTTATGAAATGTAAAGTGATTACAGAGGGCAGTCTTCCTTCAGCACTTCATGAATATTCCTGGGCTGTATGAATTTTTTTTTTCATTATGGAGCCCGAAAGTTCATCAACAAATAGACAAAATATACAATTTTTTAAACCCATACCTTCAGCGTAGTACTACGTAATACATGTGCAGAGGGGCCGCGATAGCGTAATCGGTGTAGCGACTGGCTACGAGTTGGACGGTCTAGGGATCGAATCCCAGTGGGGCGGCGGCCTAGATTTTCCATTATCGTTCAAACCGGCCTTGGGGCTCACCAAGCCTCCTGTACAATGGGTACCTGGGCATGGCGTTGACCAGTCACCCCCACCTGGCGCCGAGGTTAAAGAAAGAGTAGCACTATGCCTCTGCTTCCACTCTGTACCTTCATGTCATGTTATATTGTGAACGTTACCTTTATCTTCACTGTTAATATAGACCTTTGTTGGATGGTCGTGCTTCGTGTTAATTGTTGGTCACACAGGTCTGAAACTGTGGTTTCCACCGTTTGTAGGACACTGTTAATCAGCAAGAAACAAATTGTCTGTGCGATTGATGGTGTCTGGGTAGCTTTGTCATTAAAGTACCTTCATATTGTATGTTGGGCTGTGGTTCTTATTAAGAGCAGAGTCTTTAATGTAGTGACCACTTCCAGATGACTCTGAAGCCCGTACTACACCAGATAAATGGGTGCTGAAAGTTGTTCTTTCTTGGAGAGAGTCTTTCTTTGCATACTGCCTGCGACCGGTCGATAAGCTGTTCCAAATCGAGTTCTCCACAGAGTGCGATCTAGTGCTTTATCGTTCAGTTTTCAGTATCTTGTTTTCCTTAATGTCATCCAGTAGCTGCCTACGTTTTCTTGCTCGTATTCTCGTCCCTTCTATCTTTCCTCAAGCAACATGTTTTAGAGGCATTTCCTACCACAAGATGTTAACCAACTCAACTAGCAGTATTTTACTCTTTGTTCGTTCTTTCTTGATTGTTTATAGTACTACTTTTTCCACACGATCGGTCCAACGAATATCCATCCTTCTCCAGCTCCACGTTCAACTGATAGCGTGAAATGGAACACTCATCTTCGTCTAGAATCAAGATAGAGAATTACTGAGCTCTATCTCCGCTTTCCTCGTCCAACTTCGTGTCATACCTACACACAGGGCTGATTGACGCCAGCCTGAAAATTGTGGCCCTCGCAAGGTTGTCCGGCAGTCGGCTGCAGTAAGTATTCGTCTAGTGAGGAACTGATTATCATAATCCGGCGACGGTTATGACTTGGTTCTTTGTGTTTTCATGTTCAAACGCACCACCGGAGTTCAACTCCGCGGTACATTCGGTTAGGTTTCTACACAACGCAACCATGAAGCAGACTTGTTCACTGTGGCCTTGTCTTACTTGACAGGAGCTGTGTTCGACTGTTTCGGTGAAGACCGTACTTGCAAAAAAAGAAAAACTTAGCTGACTGTCAGCTGTTTGTGCGCAGGATTTTAACCATGAGAGCTGCAGAAAATTGAGTTCTGAGGAAGGAAATATGGGACGTGCCGTAAATCACTTGGGATCTGGAATTGTTGTAGCCTGAAACTGGTTTTGTATAATGAAGAGACCTGACTAAGGCTGAATCACGGCGAAATTTTTCGCAATAACAGTCACACTGAAGTCTTCAGCAGACGCAGGGACCCCTAAAGGCTCAGGTCAAACTGTCGACCTCTGACGACAGAAACTTATAAAGTAATGGGTAAGTCTTTAGTTCACCTATAGACATTAGGCCATAATTAGCTTACATAGGGGTCTGGTAGCGTCACTTGTTAACATACGGTGCATACAGGTAAAGGTATAAAGTTCACCCTAGAACAGGTCACGAAAGCCTAAAGGTAGAATAGAGATATAGCCATACTCTTACCTTAACCTCGGCGCTAGATGGGGTGGGTTGTCAACGCCACGCCCCGGACGCTTTACCCCCGAGAATGACCCGGTACCCATAGTATAGGAAGCTGGGTGGGCCCCAGGGCCGGTCTGGGTGGGTGCGGAAAATCTCGCCTCTACCGGGATTCGATCCCCGGACGGTTCAGCCCTTAGCGAGTCGCTATACCGACTGAGCTATCCTGGCCCACTACGGCGCATAAAACAAAACGCCATAAGAGGACCGTGGAAAACACTGGGTGGTTAAATCACACACAGTATTATTTTCTTTTGTGGCACAAACCTTGTGATATCATGCAGGTATTATTTGTTGATGCACGTGTGTTTGATGAGGGATGTTATAAAAAGAAATGCACTTTTTTTTTGCGTGATCCTCGCCTGTTATGCTTGCATAGCTACAGTCACTCTCCCCTCCGCATTAATGACGAGTCGTAATGCAGCCTTGACATGAATTGTCATTATTAAACCACATTGTCATTATCCTTTTAATAGTTCTTTCTATAATGTGTGGGAAGAAGCCGTCCTATATTTTGTGATAGAACACTGTGGTTACTTACTGTGCATTTTTGTAGCACTATGGCTCGACCCAGCGTGAGGATGGGGATACCGTCACGGCGGGCGGAATGTCTCTGGAGAGGTCGTAATCGCGCGGCGCAGCGGAAATGATTTGGCCGATATGGAATCGTTAACGTGAGGAACACATCAGCGTTGTACTAACTTAGGCGTGTTCGCGTCATCGTCAAGCGGCTGTCCGAAGCACGCTGTCCGGCTGACGTGTGTGTCCGTCCGTCCTGTCTATGTGTTTAATGTTTTTTTTTAACAGCCTCGCAAATTTAGCATTTGAATGTTGAAAGTCGACAGGCGGTAACAGAAACGACGTTCTAGGTCTGTTTCACTGTGCGTAATTTCCCAACTTCTACTTTGTGATAAATCAAAACGCCCCCACTGTTGCACTGTCACCTGTGTTTGCCCTCCGCTCTTTGCCCTACTCATCTGTTGTTCTAAAAGTAGCCATGCAGCGGCGTTGTCTGTTCGTAATACTTATGGTAAATGATGAATGAAAACAGGCTCTGAGAAGATGGAATGTCAGGTACGGACCAGTTCTGAATGTCAGGTAGGACCAACTCCCTTGGAAGTACCGGGATGCTGATAAGTCCTTAGCCCGACCAGGAAGGAAGCGAGCTCGGAAGCATGTCAGGGACGCGCGTGATTTCAACAACATCGAGACGTGAGCTGTCAAGTTTTTTTTTTTCCTGCAAGGCAGGGCACCGAAGGAAATTCACGCCATTCTGATAGAAACATTAGCCTGTTTCCTTCCTGGTCGGGCTAAGGACTTATCAGCACCCCTGTATGAAAAGGCCGTGCCATGGCTGGGGCGATAGAGCGCGTCCTGTCACTGCAGAGACCCGGGTTCAGTTCCAGGCCAGTGTGTGTAAGATTTTGGTGAGTGACGTGGCACTGGGGTAGGTTTTTCTGCGTACTTCGGCTTTATCCCGTTAGTGTCATTCGACATTGCTCACTCCACACCCAATTCGTTCGTTAGTTCGTCCATTCGTTACGGGCGATATAAAGTATCAGCAAATGACAGCGTCGTTAAATAACTCACTTAAGCTATGACTTTTCAAGTGCTGGCCGACTTCTCCGCTTCGGTAGTCGCCACCTGCACTGCTGTAGCTGCTTGCGTTGTGCAGTTGGTCCGAAATTTATACAGTCGCTATTTTACTCCATAAACATGTGTTGCGGACGTGGCGTAGGTTAGGAAGATAATTTGTAATTATGCAGTGTAAAGGCTATGCGTGGAAGCGCCTCTTTGTTTGGGGGCGTGCTAAGTAACACGACCGAGACTGTCCTTGTATTCTGTCTCTGGGCTGATATTTGATCTTGGAACTGCAGCATACGAAACTGTTTATAGTTTACGGACCGTATTTTAAGTTGATGATTATGAAGAATCTTCGTCTCCATGGAACATATTTTCCAACGCGCGACTCTCGATTCTTTTGGGATGAAGTTACATAACCTCAAGTAATCGGTGGCAAGGCAGTGTTTGTGCTCAGCTGGAGATCATGAAGGCTGAAGAATCCTTTTTATCACATTCGCATTGACTGGGCCGTGAACCCTGATCGGTTTCGGCTGAGATTTACGAGTATGTGCTAGTCGAAAGAGCAGTTACGCGGTCAGCCTGTGCAGAGGTCGCTTCTTCATATCGTTTGCACGGTCGTGGAGACCGGAATTGCCAGTTACTTATTCCACGTAAATGGAACTGTAAGGTACTGTTCAGCCGTTCACACTAACACAGGACGCACAGATTGCTGCCTGATTGTTGCGTATGTCTCATCAGCGGCTACGAAAGTTGTCGCATCTGTCTGAGACACGGTTCTTTGATATGTGTTTGGTCGTCATTGGTCGTCATTTTGGTATATAAATTCACCGAGTGTTCTCGACTTGTTTTGGAAGTACCCATATCAAATCTCATTGGGGTTACCGAGTATCCTGACTTCAGCTTCCGTAGGTTAAGTGAATACCGGTATAATACAGTTACATTTGTTCTACCTGTGCTTTTGCAACAGCCTCGTAAATAATCTAAGAATCCGTTACTCAGTATGTGTATTAATGTAGAGTAGAAATGAAAGATTGGTTCTTTATTTGACATTAGCTGATGTCGTTGGGGGAAAAGAGCGTTGTCAGCTGTTCCGCTTTGATCTAAATTTAATTTGAAAGAAACGCGGAGGCGAATGCGACTCGAGGGCATCAGTTAGCCACTGTGGTAACGTAACAAACAAATTCCTGGGTTATTTGAACACTTTCGGGGAATTGTCAGTTAATGCGTACGGAGGGAGTGGGACGTGATCAGCTTTACATTACTGCCGTATGAGCTGCTGAATAGGGTGTTCGGTGGATCACACAGCATTTATGCATGTTGTGAGGATTGAAATTTCCAGTGACTGTATCTGTCCAGCCCTCAAGTCATTGGCGTCTACTGGCCACATAAGTATTTCCGATTGGTCACTCTAAATTTTCAGGGGTGAGGAACGGGGTACAGATCAGAGCCGTAGACTGGAGGATTACAGTACAACGAATCGTACTGCCTTTTATTTCATCACCTGTATAATGCGTGGTGCGGAGTACTTCTGTAAATAATTAAGCCGTCGTTGTGTAGGCTAGTTTTCATATTATGGACTAAGTTTTATCTTCCCAATTGTTGCTACTCGTACCCGCGACTTGTTTAGTCCTGCAACGAAAAGAGACAGGTTTGCTTAGCCTGTAGGCTGTGTGATGCCTGAAGAGACGGACGGTGACTGTAGCGATGAAAATTGTCGATGGTATATCCCCATCACCACGGAATGGCGCGTCCTCAGGTTGCGGATGGAGGAACGGCATCCAGTATGAAGAATAGCTTCGAATACATTGAATAAGCAGTTGCGGACAGCCGACAAGAGGTGGTCCTCCAGCTTGGGGGTTGGGCGAGGTGCTAACAACTTCTCACCGTATACACCTATCTTGTTACGAAATGTTCAAACTGAAAGTCTCGGACCTGGGCTGATACTTTAGCACAGGATAGGGACAGGTGGCGGGCACTTGTGAATGCGATAATGAACCTTCGAGTTCCATAAAATGCGGGGAATTTCTTAACTAGTCGAGAACCGGTAACTTCTCAAGAAGGACTCTGCTTCAGGGAGTAAGAGTAAGTATATCCGTGCAGATCGTAATAGGCGGTGTTAACCCTGTGAGAACCACAAACATATTATCGCCCGTTGAAGGAATGCGATTCACATGTCATTGACGTCAGAAATGCGTGATCAATTCGACGTTCTGATGCGATAAGTGGAATCCATTATATTTCACACCAGATTTCTCCGACACAGACTTTGCACTGTCGGAACTGGAACGCCCAGTTGTCTGGGTCAGGACGTAGTTTATTTCTTGCCACATGGTAACGCGCAGCATCTGACAGACGTGCGGGCCTCTGTTCGCGTTCAGAAGCGTTCAGTTTTCCTTTCTGTCATAAGAATGCATTACGAGCAAGGAGTGGAAGGAGAAAAGGAGGAGGAAGTTGACAGTAGAAAGAAGGAGTTATATAATTCGCTATTCTCCAGATATTATGGTTATCCCATGAAGGCCATTGAGACAGGTTGTCCATTATCTCACACGAGAAAGATGAGAAACGGAACGGCATACAGCATTGTATTCGGAACACCAGAAATGTCGAGCACATTGTGACTGGGAGGGTAATAATTAAGTGAATCTTACAGAAATAAAGCGCGTGGATATGGACGAAATCCTTCCGGCCCAGGTCGTGGGTCAATAGCTAGCTGTTGTAAATACAGTAATAAACGAGCGGATTTCATGAAAGTTGTGAAGTATGTGGACGGGGCCACTGAACAGACTCCATATGTAATTGCATAGTTCTGAATACTCCAGAATACTCTTAGTTGCTGTGTGGCTCTGACCGGCTGGAACGATTTCGAACACTCAGAGACGCGACGTACCGCGGTGTATAATTTCCTTTAATTCAGAGATTCAGTCCAAGGTAATTTGACACTACAGCTACACTAATTACGTAGTGTTGAATGGTATGGCAATGGCCATGAATGGTGGTGAGTAGCGAGAGACTGGCAGAGAATATGATGACCGGACACTGACCCTCCCTACGTCTGAAGGAACCAGTACAGACGTCGAGAAGCGTGACCGAGAATGAATTGGGTGCCAGACGTATGCTATATGAATGCGTTGCAACTAAGTTAATCCTACTGGTTTATTTCTTTTAGCTTACCTTAGTCAAAGTGTATAATAAAACCTAACACGGTTAATAGTTGCCTCTAAAATTTACTTTTTCATATCCGTTTTGGCACGTTATGGGTACTAGATGTCACGTAAGGGTCGACTGCGAATCTTGAAGTTTCCTAAGGTTATGTGTCTCATTATGTGTATGTATATTGTACATCTGATCTTCACAATCATCTGACAGCATCTCCACAAATTGCTTGCAGTGTACGGAAATGCAGTTCCTTTCTTCTTGGTGTTGTGGGATATCGGAGTAAGTTGATACTGCCTAGAAAATTCTCATTAGGCCTATATCGTTATCGAACAATTTTTCCCCCTATGTATCTTATAGATTTAGCGCTGCGTTCTGGCGTGGGAGAGTGTGTGACCGGCGTTGAATCTGTGTTGCAGAATTTTGCTGCTGTTGTCACGTAACATACAGTAGAACCCGGTTATAACGACGTCGGTTTATACGGCAGATTTCTGTGGTACCAATTAATTCGTTATTGTTAACCCCAACTTTATAGTTCTCGGTTGTAACGACACACGTTTATAACAGCAAAAATATTTAGTCCCTTTCATGATGTTATAACCGAGTTCGTTACCCCACCAATCTATCGAAAATGTCTTTTTGCGAACGTATCATCATCATCATCATCGTTTATGTAATAGCTGCAAATGTTGTATGGCAGGGAATAGGGAAACGGGTGTTAAAAGGGACGAGTTGAAGGAGATGCAGGAAGAATAGGTCGTGGCCAATTCAAACCATATTTGGTTTTGGGGGGCATGTAACGATTTTTTAAAATATGCATTAGAACGCTTATAGTTATACAATACAAGCCAACGAACAGTACATTTCCTAAATTAATTGTTTAATTTTTTTATGTCTTCTACAGGTTTCGAACCGGAGGGTTCATCTTCAGGAAGATGGTTGTGTATACAGTTACGGTATGGTACGTTTTACATATATATCAGTATAAGCGGTCTAGTAGGTGGAAGAGAGTTTATACTGACGCGTGTAAAACGTACCACACCATAACTGTATATACAACTGTCTTCCTGAGCATGAACCCTGTAGAAGACATCAAAGAAATTAAAAATTAAAATACTAATTTAGGCATTGTGTATTTAATTGGTTTATATTGTATAATTATATTACAGTGCAAGGGGCAAAAAAAAACATAAAAACGCATATAGTGTTAGCTGTAAAATGATGATGAATCATGAATTGAGAGAAAAGTGGAAAGTAGTAATCATGGCCTGTTTAAAGACATGCACCTTCCGTTATCTTTTTTTCCCTGATGAAAACCGCAAGAATTCCGTCACGTTAGTTCCTGTCCATGCCAAGATGCGTCCTCGGGACATCAGGAATGCGAATGGCCGACCTGTAGTGTTTTGGCATGAGTGAATTGAAGGTCTTGAGATGAGTTTCATTTTGGTTAGTCATTTTATTGTAGCCACTGGGGAAATAGCAATGAAACTTTTGCCGGAATTCTAAAAACGGCCATGCACAAAACAGTGGACACATGGGCCTGTATTTACATGTTTTATGAAGCTGTGCGGCTTTCTTTAACGACACACAAGGCAACAGTTGGCTGTTTGTACGTACAAGTTATCTCCAGTGTTGAGTACATTTATCACTGAGTAAACGCATATACGCACGAGGCTTGCTTCATCATTGGACGTCGTTGAGAAATGGGAACTTTGCGCAGTTCAAAAGATGCCGGGTACACATCGCCTTCCGCCTGTTAATACTGAGCTGGAGATTGTCAGTTATTTGAGGTAACGTATATTTGATACTGACAATGTGCTGCGGCCGTGCTTCTGTATTCAGATTGAATGCTGTTTGTTAGCGTGTTTGCTAATACACTTAAGCACTGGACCACAAGTCATAAAAGAGCACAGAATGCTGCTGCAACAGTTCCGTTACCACTAAAAATAGGTAACAAATAGTTTTAATATCACTGCGAGTTTTCTCCAGACGAAGTACGCCTATTGCTTTGTTTTCAGATAGCCACAGTCTCTGTTCATTTAGAGACACACACACAAGGTCTAACAACTGAATAAAACATTGTATAATATTAAGACAAAAACCCTATTGTGTGGTATAACGTGTATTTAACGAACTGATAGTTGGTTTAAATTTCTCTCGCTGTTGTGTAATACTTGTATTAATCAGCTTTACCAGCATTGTAACTTAAACCCTTCTCCCATTATTGACGTAGAGACCAGCAACGGAAGGGCCTAGTTTCACATATCATGGCCAAGCGTTTTGGCGGTTTTCCTCAGCTCCTTCGTCTCAACAAATTAAAATGTGAAGAATTAGTACAAAAATGTAAATTTAAAATTACAAGTCACCCAGAATGATTGCCTCTTTTCGTATGGAGTCCCCGGTAAAATAGTAAAACGTATCCGAGTTGTCTTGAAATAGGCCGTATCAGCTTCCGGCCACAAACTTTGCAATTAATGATTGAAAAATGTTCCCACATTTTGACGCCACATGACCTCGGCAGCAGAATAAGTGTCACACTGTTAACGAAGAATCAGTTCCTGTTCAGCTGCACAGAATTACAAATAATGCATTTGATAACGTTCCGAACTAGGGTATGGTCTCTTCACATGACCGATGCCGGTGGGATAGTGTAGAATCTACACTGTAAACCAGTGGTTACCAGCCTGTAGGCCGAGGACCCCTTGGGGCCGCTTGGTTAGCGAAGGGGACTGCGAGGTTTTTGAAAGGGTCGCAGGAATTCACATAGCTTTGCAACAAATCGCGCTCCAGCAGCCAGTGCTTCGTTTCATCTGGTATCATATGTTGTTACTGTCATGACGAATAAAATAAGTGTTCACCCCTTGGCAGATCGTGAAGGCAATGAAGAAGAGTAGAGTTGTTGATCTACTCTTTCTTTAACCTCTGCGCTGGATGTGGGTGGGTGGTCAACGCCTCTACCAAGCCGTTATGTTCCTGGGAAGGAGACTCGGTACTCTTCGTACAAGAGGCTGGGTGGGCCCCAGAACCAGCCTGCATGGATGCGGATAATCTTTTCCCCACAGGGGTTGAACCCCGAACAGTCAGCCCGTGGCGAATCGATATACCGACTACGCTATTGTGATGAATAAAACATGATTAATTTATTTACTGCAGCGGTTGCTGTTAAATAATTTTTGTTCTTTCTCAATTAAGAGAACCGTAAAATACAGCTGCTAACACGGGGGGGGGGGGAGGTTCTCGAGACTCGGTTTTGTATTAAGAAGGGGTCTTCCTTCTCGATGCCGTTGGGACCACTGCCATGTGCTGTACCATTCAAGCAGGTCTACTTGGTTGGAATACACTTTAAGGTCAGGTTTAGCGTTGGGGCTACATTCCTGAAAAATCGGAGCATTTTTTCTCGTAACATTTAATTCAGTAACAGTTAATTAAAATACACGACGAAACACATTAATCTGCAGAGTCTGATATTTTGCTGCCCGTGCATCTCAGTATAATTTTAGTAATTGACCAACTTAATGCACAAATTCTTGTTTTATAATAAGTGTATTATATTACTCTACATGTTTCGAGCACTATGTGCTCATCATCAGGAGGTCGAAATTGTACTATACAACCTCTGGTATCGTCACACCTGTAGGTGGCCGTCCGGCGCGCAGGTTGCGCACCGGAAAGCCACTTACAGTGTGTGATGATACCAGATGTTGTATAGTACAATTTTGACCTCCTGATGATGAGCAAATAGTGCTCGAAACATGTAGAGTAATATATAATAAACTTATTATAAAACAAGAATTTGTGCATTAAGTTGGTCAATTACTAAGATTAATCTGGAGATTCAAGTCTTCTGGTACCACCATCATTCGAAACGTCGATTACCACTGATCCACCGACGCAGCGTCGCATCCCAGAAAACGTGACTTTTAGTAACGTAGCTGTGAAATCTCGCGTCACTAATACGAGTCCTGGCCAAGCTTGCCAGATGTTCGGTTATGAAAATTTGTCGACGTTAAAGAGAAACGTCGTTGTTCGGGGCGACGTTAAACGAGGGTTGTCTGTAAGAAAACTGTGCATACCTCATTGTGGAATGTATTTGACATGGGCGCCCTTTGTAAGTTGGTAAGACGGATGGTTGTGCGATCGTGAAAGGAGTTCCAAGTGAAGGGTCACTACCTCCTGTACGTAAACGCGTTCCTTGTAGATGGAACCGAGTTGAATGGCAGGACCAAGATGCATTTGCTAATGCAAATATCGTGTCTACTGTCTGCACACTCCGCAGCGAAAGGAACGTAATTTAGCGTTTTAACCTCGTTGCGAACCTGGCTGGTCCCGATCATGCGCACAACACGATGCTGAAGGTCAGCTGTAAAGAGGTCAGTGTTGCTGGCGACTTCTGGCGACGTCTGCTGGTGGGAAGGGAGAAACGTTTGGTGTTTGGAGAGGAACCGTGATGGATGAGTTGCAACTGAGCTGTTTACTTACTTCGTTGCAGACTAATTGCTGTTTAAAAGTTAACTATCACGAATGCTTGTAGAACACAAATAATACGTAAGTTATAGATTGATTATGAAACGTTACAACTACAGATGTCGACATTGTAGCTGTGCTTCAACTGCAGATGTGGGCACTAGCATGGCATGAGTGCTAAGATGCGTCACCAACGGACCAACATGAACATACTGCTTTGGAATTTGCATGCGGTAGCGAGGGACAATCAATATAACTGTTACTCAGAGTAGTTGGTTACCTGGGCGGTACCCTAACCGGTTACCTACCGACTACGTGTGCTGAAGGCTTACTGCTACACCATATTGCTCGGTAATAATAATTTGCCAATAAATCCTCGTAGGGGTTAAAGTACTTAACAACGATAGTAAAGGTAAAAGTCACCCCATTGCATACTTTTGCAGGCACAGAGGAAAGGCGGAGGTACTGCTCCAACCCCTTCGCAACGTCGGCTCTAGAAGGGGGAGGGCGTAGGAAGGACAGTAACAGATACAAATGTTATGCTTGGTGTTATTCAAGAGCATATGCTTGCAGACAAAAATTTCAGAATATTTTCTGTTCCCAACTTCGTGTAAAAGTCAGATTGTTTGAATATACGAAATGACATTTACTTGTTTTATGTATGTGGATGGTAGACTTTGTTTCTGTCCCTGAAGGAAGAATATGGGTTGATGGTTCTTGAACGAAGAGGGCTGAAATGCATATTTGGAATTGAGGGTAGTTTATCAAGGAAAAAGGAAAATTAGGTAGTGTGGAGGTACATTACTTCTGCTTTTCTGTCCGAAGTTCCAGGCCGAATGAGTACAGTAGAATGATATGAGCGAAGTGATTAGCACGATTGAAAGGCACAAGACACGAACGGAGGTGTTCTAACTGTCAAAAATGCCAGCTGAAAGATGTAATGTTAGGCAGGATTACATATTGAAATTTATATCAAAGTTTGAACTGGCTAACGACTGGAGTCAATCGTGAAATTTTGTGTCGACTGGTCTCAACCTTAGATTTGGTGTGTGGCAGGTGACACATATAGGATACACCGTGCAGGGACGGGATCCATTTGGATCAAGGAAGAATAGATGTTTGTACAGAAAAAATAATTGCAACGTAGACACGTACTTTTTTTAACCGTTTTAAAAACGTGCTATATTTTTACTGTTTTACCAATATTATATTGTATTTACTTATTTACTTACTTAATTACACTTACTTACTCCATGGTGCAGAGTCCTTCTTGAGAAGCTAACTGGTTTGCAGCTAGTCAAGAAATTCCCCGCATTTCACGGAACCCGAAGGTTCATTCCCGCACTCACAAGCGTCCGCCACC
>Ga0136643_10008457_pt1 | contig 15048 bp, 8 predicted proteins | sample TergutLab28metaG_FD_96883 | JGI IMG/M metagenome (GOLD analysis project Ga0136643, IMG submission 96883) | Labiotermes labralis P1 segment gut microbial communities from Petit-Saut dam, French Guiana - Lab288 P1 (version 3) (version 3) | ecosystem: Host-associated > Arthropoda: Insects >... | reverse complement strand
TTAGAGGCTGAGTCGACCCCAGTGCCATAGTGCGATCGGAAGGATTATGTCAATGAAAAATTCCAATGACACCATCTGGAATCGAACCAGCGACCTTCCGATTTGTAGCGCAGCGCCTTAACCACTGTGAGGTTTTTGTAGGAGTATTTCGATTTGCCCCTGTCAGTTATCATACCATCAATTCTCAGTATAGCCGCTGTACACATCGGGGGTCTCACCCCGCATCAGTAATAATAATAATAATAATAATATTTATTAACTGCAATTGGGTTGTCACCCGGTGGCATTGGTTAAAAGAATGCAAGAATGAGTAATAAGTAGTAGTTCGGATATAAGTTAGATGGAAAACACATACGTTACCATAATTTTTCCCCCTAAAGACGAAAGAAGCGGGCAAGCTATTTTTTAGTTAGTTTCTCATGGCAAATCTGGTAGGCTGTGTAAAAAAAAAGACGTGCTGACATACCGAACTTTAGTTACTCTGTGACTGTTGTTGTGGGAGAATGTAACAACGTGAAAGTACCCTTGTGTCCACTGCTCCCCGATTTTCGAAAGAGGGTTGCTTTTTGGAAGGTTTCCAGACTTCTTCGCCCGCTTGTCCATCTGGAACAAGTGGCATGTAGATGAAAATGATTATGGAGCACAAGTGAGCTGATATTTACAAGGCAAAACAGAAGTACTTGGAGAAAAATATTTCCCAGTGCAATCTTGTCCACCACTAATCTCACATGAACTGACTCAGGATCGAGCCTGGGCCTCTGCGATAAGAAGCTGGCAACTGACGACCTGAGTCATGGCACGGCCCGTTTGAAGACTAAAATGTCTGTACATTGTAAAGATTCAGTTCGCACCCCATAGAGACCACAGCCTGCTTCCATTAGAAAGACTAAACGGTGAATGTTGTATAGTGAAATGATTGTTCATTTTGGAACTCGGGTACGTTGTATAAAGCAAGTAGCTGTATTTGCCTATTGCACAGTGAATTGTCCTACATTTCGGTGATTCGAATTGTGCACATAAATTGTGCTGTACTTTCTACTGTAGCATTTAAACTCGGAGAATGTATTTCAGCCGAGTCTCCCTTAATATGTAGATGATGACATAAACAAATCTATCTAAGGTCCTCATCAAAGCTATTCTGTTTTTGTCTGATATTTTCTGTAATTTTCTTTATAAACATGACTGTTTATTTTTTAAGGCCCAAAGTGAAATTTGTAGTTTACGAACAATATCGTGATGTTGTTTTATTGTGTATATTAAAACAACGCCGCTGAAGTGGGTCACGATTTGATTGCATGCGACTCATATGGCGGTATCTCTGGAGGTCAAGACTACCCGAACGCGGATATTTCTTGGTAATATGCTTTACGAACAGTGAAAGTAATCCGATATTGGTCCAGATAATGGTACGTTGATTGTCATTACAGATGAACATATTGTAATAGTACAGCGTTTCACATTTGTTTGGAAAGTACACACTGTTTTGTTTTGCAGGGCAGACCAGTTCAACAACCCAGTGAACTGGCGAATATTTTGCAGATTGATTTCAGTGTATCATTTGATAACAAGAACGGAAAGGTGGATTTCACTGTAATACACATGATTGCAAAATGGGGACTTTACTATTTCGCTTTCCTCGTTGGGCGTGATGCAGTACTACCCCACTTTTGGCGTTTGTGCGGCTCGCGGGTTTAGCATTATAATACAATGTTGTGATATCTGGTGTCATTTGCGGGAGTACCTAAGGTCATTTCTAGTTGAAGCTATCAAGTCTTCTGGTGACATGCTGTGGGAGAAGAGGGGGGCCGTCAGGTAGTGTGATCACCAAAAACGGTACTGCCATCCGTAAAACCACCACGGCTTTTTGATAAAACAGTTAATCGTGTGTCATTGTTTTGACCAATATGTCTGTGAGAAGTCACTTGCAGTAAGCGTGAGTATGCAAAAATCGCACACCTGTGCACCCAGACACAGTACTAGACCCACACCCACGCACCTCGACACAGTACCAGCCCAACGCTTATACACCTGGACACAGTACCAGACCCACAGTTACACACCTGGACACTGTACAAGATCCACACTTATACACCTGGACACAGTACCAGACCCACAATTACACACCTGGACACATACCAGACCCACACACATATGGACACTGTACAAGATCCACACTTATACACCTGGACACAGTACCAGACCCACAGTTACACACCTGGACACATACCAGACCCACACACACATGGATACTGTACAGGATCCACACTTATACACCTGGATACAGTATCAGACCCAGAATTACACACCTGGACACATACCAGACCCACACACATATGGACACTGTACAGGATCCACACGTATGCACCTGGACACAGTACCGGACCCACAGTTACACACCTGGACACATACCAGACCCACACACATATGGACGCTGTACAGGATCCACACTTATACACCTGGGCACAGTACCGGACCAACACTTGAACAGTCTTTCTTGACTCGCTGTTTCAGCGCAACCATAAAATATAAAATATTTTGTGAAGATGACAGTTCTGAGGATTATGCTCAAATTCAGTTAATTTACCTGCAGTAGGTTTTACTTGTACAGAATTTTTTAGTGCGAGACTGAGCAGGGCTGAACAATCTCATGGTCGCTATGCGGCAACGATGTTTTCTGCTGTGCGGCCAGTGGTCGCGCGACAAAACGCCCTGTATATTACAGATCCTTATTGTACACTTCATATATGAGCTTCGATTTAAGCTGGGTGTCCTTGAAAATAATTAATAATGTAGAATGTAAAGTGTCACTTTGCACACCATAAAGGCATGTGGAAGAATGGCTGTGTAGCTACACTCGTCCTTGACCTCGGCACGAGATTGGTATAAGTTAAATATGCAGGCCTCTTGGTGCGTTTACTCTGAAACACTTGTGTAAATTTATAAAACATTAAATTAATATACGTCAAGCACAACTATTTTTTTATTGCGCAAGAGGCTGCATGTTTCGACCGTTTTAAACGGTCATCATCAGGTCTTCTAACATATCGACTCAACAGATGCTGTGTACATGTTGGGATCCCAATATGCTTACATTGATAAAATACATAAAATCTAACATGTTAGATTTTATGTATTTTATTAATGTACATATATTGGGATCCCAACATGTACACATGATCTGTTGACTCGATCTGTTAGAAGGCCCGATGATGACCGTTTAAAACGGTCGAAACATGCAGCCTCTTGCGCAATAAAAAATAGTTGTTCTTGGCGTATATTAACTTAATGTTTCAGTATATTCTTAGCACATCGTGATGTCTTCCATCAAACTTGTGTAAAGTGTTTCGAGTCTTAAAATTTAAGGCATTTGAAACATTTTATATCTTTCATGCCTCTTAATCCATTGTAGTTGCCATACTCGTATAAAACTGCTCCGTCCGTGCCCTTTCTTCACTACCACTAATTGCACTTCCAACTAGGTTTTATTTTTATTACTACTTTTGCTTATTCTTGAGTTTTTTTTTTGTGGGTGTCCTATATTATTTGTTGAAGGTTTTCGTTGTAGTTCTTATTACGTCGAATTTGCAAGTGGGTTCTTCGTGCCGTGGTTCAGCCTTTTGCGACTACTCTGTCAAGCCTTTCTCCTCAGATGGAAACGTGAATTGAGATTTTGAGATATGGTGTAGTCTTGTTATCGCGTTGTTTCATTCATGACGCGAGAGAGTGTCTCTGTGAGTTGGACACTGTGTGTTACGGTCTGTGTGTTGACCGAACCAGAAGTATCTGACTGAAAAAGCCGAAATATTTCCTTTCGTTATGTTCACCAGCAGTTTGTTCGGTCTGCAAGAGAAGAAGGTGAAAATTTGTAAAATGTATGGAATGTAGATGAATGCAGGCTGTAGGAACGTAATCACACTTTCTTGTTCTGTTGACCAAAGACTCCTTCATCAAATTTTAGCCTATCAAGAACAAATAGCTAATCGATAGATAATCATATGGCCATTTTTGCTGCAGCTGTTGAGCGTGCGCAAGTCTTTATTTCGGCAAGAGGTACGAGATACTCGTACACTGACATCTTGCAAACCCAAGCCGAGCGCTGTTTTTCCTCGTTCCTCGGAAATGGTAATTTATTGCTTCCATGTGCTATTTTTCGCCTGCAACATCTTTATCGGGTTATTCTGTGCCTGATTTTTGTCTTCTTCCATGCATATTATTATTATTATTATTATTATTATTATTGCACCGTTTTCTTGCTTTTTTTTATCTGTGGTGCTGACTTATGACAGAAATGCACGATAACCCAGATATCTGGACGGAACTTTGCAGTGCAGTCACGCATAATAACTTGAATCGCAACATTTTGCATCCGGGAATTGAAAGATGTGACTTCGTCTGTAGGCGGGATATTGGATACACAACTTGTAATCCCTGTTAACCATGTGCTTTAGTAACAATTTTCCTAACGACCGAAATGACTACGTACGTCATCAGTACTGGAGCCCTAAGTACCCATCTCCAGAAAAGGTAAATCGTGTCGTTAACACCAAACTCCTTGCCTAACTGAAGTGAGCAGAATTCTTGAGAATCTAATAGTTTCTTAATTTCAGTTTTAATATTATCCTCCCATCTACGCCTAGGTCGTCAAAGTGGTCTCTTTTATTCAGGCCGTATCGTTATTAGCACATAGTCTTTAAACACTGTCAACAGCGCAACATTTTCGTGTCTTTATTTATGTTGCAGTCATAAAATCATGGAGTGAAGTCTATGTTCGTTTACTGTACTGCCAGGCGTTTCATCAAATTTGTATTAGTGACGTAATCATGTGCTTTATCTTACAAAAAATGAGCAAGTAGTGAATACACTGCTTCTCATTTGTTGGTATCTGAAATGGAAGTACGGTACATGTTCTATAACGAAAGAATGCCATTCACGCAGATGTTCCTCCGTCCCGCCATAATTAGATGGCGTCATCTAGATGAGTCGTAGCGATGGTGTGTCCACCACGTGGTTTGTTTCAAACTTAACCGTTAAACTGAGTTCTTAACGTCGTCTCTATCCAGAGCGCCGACACAACGTTTGCAGTGCGGGAGAACAACCAAAGGAAGAGCGAAGTGTGCCCAAGGCTTCATTATCAGTGTGTGGTAATATACGAGTCGAAGTGACGCAAGTGCCGGAGGAAATACGAGGTAAACTGTTAGACATCGTGATTTGTCGTGTGTTTCAGATTACTATACTGATTGATACATACGAGTTGCTGAGTGCAGAATGTGTTACGCGGTGGTGTCATGTCTCACGGTGCGTTTGCCTGGACAGAGTGGGTGAATTTTATATTTGTAGTTCCGTGCATCGTAATTCTAGGTTGAAGAAATCCAACAAGATGCAGCTATATGCAGATATTTAGCAGTAAATAAATATCTGCATATAGTTGCATCTTGTTGGATTTCTTCAACCTAGATTGGGTTAAGTCAACGAAACTTCTGTCAGGAAGGTACTTTAGGCAATTTTTCGAAGCGGGTATTTCGTGATTACGAACTTACAGAGTTATAGCTATAGCAGAGTAGCGGGTAGAAATTTTCGCACGAAAAGTTGGCCTAAAGAATTTTAACTGAATTGAATTATGGTAGGTGAAAAGTTATTGTTCAGGGGATCTTAATCTGTGGACCTATACAGTTGATAGGCCTATATAAAACCGATGCTAATTGTACTGGCTGGGTACCATTATATTTAGTTTATAAACTGGATTACTACATTCTGATTACATATATATATATATATAATTTATACATTTGGGGACAATTTGACCTTGATTATATCCAAAATGTTGTCGATGTTATTTATGCGGCTACGTCTTGGCACTAAAATACGAACAAAATTTTGGTCGAAATAGCAGAAGGCAAGAGATCACTTGGGTGATAGTAGCGTTGATGGTAGGTTCCGTAATATTGAAAACGATTTGTAGAAAAACCGGAGAAGTGAGGGGATTGGATTTTTCTCACCCATGGTAGGGCCTATTGGCAGGCTTTTGTGTACAAGGTGTTCCAGTAGACCAGCTGAGCGACTTGTGGCTTCACAAGAATGATTCGACGCCTTGGAAATGTTGAAGTTGCTACTTTGTACAGTTTATCTCTAACAAGAAGGATGCCTGTATATTTTTAAACACAATCTGCATTCTTGGTCTTGACCCTTGCGGGTAGGTCAGGCTTCCTTGTGTAATGTTGTGCGGTCATCTTTCCTAATAGGAACATAAAAAAAATCAGGCATATTTTTAGTTGTTTATTTATTACAGATAAGATATTCGTGCTAAGTTAACACTGGCGATATAAATTAGTGGCCTGTGAGAGAAAATCCGAGAAAGTCTTCTCCAACGCGACGCACCGAACTTTGCGGATGAGTGGTTAGCGTCCCTGCTGTATATTCTTGGGATCCTGGGTTCAAATCGCGGCCGGAAGAGCGGCTAGCCTTTTTACGGGGTTCTTCAATTTTTCTGTCCGATTGGTCTCTTCCCTTCTCGTGGACCTGGCCCACTAAGATGCACGAAAGAACCCGCCACTGGTTGTTAATCCTGAGCCTCATATCCTGTTTCATGTAACTGCAATATGTTATCCTCCTAATGTCTCCTAAGTGACTTCTTTTCTGTAGATTTTCCGGCTAAGTTTAGTTTGAATTTCTTATACTGTGCGTTCTACAGGTGCCATCAGTTTCCCCTTATATAGCCACGCCGGTGAATTGAATGCGTTAAGCTTCTAATTCATGTTTGTTCTTCCTCCTCTTGCTTTTTGCCTAAGTCCACGTTTTCCTCATTGTATGTCGTTCGTAAAAAAAAAACCTTCGATGTATGTTCTTTCCTAATGTACTGCTCTCACCCATCTACAGAGAGCAATGGATGACTCACAGTGTTACATGTTCTGATCGTTACCGACTTCGAATTACATTTTTTCCGGGACGGAAGCGAATAACGAATCTGTACAAAGGATTAAGGATGTGAACAAGATGACAGCATTTATTACTATCGCAGGACGGAAATGCTGCACACACTAAAGCGTCTCGACATGTTTGCTGTGTGCTGGCATTTTCGTACATGTCAGCCTACTCACTAATGAATCGCGGAATATCAGTCAGCATAGGATCTAGGCCACGAGCTAGACGACATCGCTGCGGTGGGAGGGTATTTCTCTTTGTTACTGCATCCAGACCGGCCCTGGTGCCCACCTAGCTATCTGGTTTGTTCCTACCAGCGGCGACGCAACCATGCGTGAAGCTGATCGTTCACATCCATCTAGTACCAGCGTTACGAATGTATGGAGTTGTACCTCCCAGGCCTTGCGTCTTTATGACGTGATATAGGTACTTGTACGGTAGGTGTATAACTGTTTGCAGGCGTGTTGGCAAAACTGCAAAAAGCGTCTATTAGCTTTGTCATATCTGTCTGGCCGTTCGTCCGCCCACATGGAACAACTCGGCTCCCACTGGACGGATTCTCATGAAGCTTGATATTAGAGTATTTTTAGAAAAATCTATCTAGAAAATTCAAGTTCATTAACATCTGACAATTAGGGGTACTTCAGATGAAGACCAATATAGATTTTTTTATCAAATCTCGCTCATTTCTTCTTAGAATGAGAAATGCTTCAGACAAAAGTTGTAGAGATACTAAAAAAAACACACACTAACAGACAATAACTTTTTTAAATCCTGCCTTTTATGAGACAATGTGTAAAAATTTCGTAGAGCCGAACAGGCCACAGATGACAGTAAGGCGCATGCGCATTGCATGCTGGATACCAGATGTTAGTAACAGACTGTGTAATGTTTTTCCACTACGAATGTCGTTGCAGGAACGCGTCTGAGTGTTACATACGGTATTTATGTACGCTGCCTCTTGTTTCTTTGCTGCCTGGTCCGCGCATTGTGATCAACTCAGACTTCACGCAGTGTTTCCCGGCAAAGCGGTCGAAGACCTATTTAGTGCGGAAGTGGCGAACACGTGTAGCTTTATTGCTACTTTTCCATGCACTTTCATGGTGTTGTGCTTAAACACGAGTACCTTTCTGTTGATGCCTACAATCTACTAGCATCCAGATTTTTGCCTATCCAAATTTATATCTTCAGGCACATACGTAATTTCTCATCCTGTTTTCAACCGCTGGCACCTAAAATTTCGTCGCTTCCAATAAACTTTTAGCCGAGTAGGTAAAGTTCACCTTAGAACAGGCCACGAAGGCCGAAAGGGGGAGTAGAGGTATAGCTCTAGTCTTTTCTTAACCTCGGCGCTAGGTCGCTTTACCCCCGGGAAAGACCCAGTACCTATTGTATAGGAGGCTGGATGGGCCCCAGGGCCGGTCTGGACGGATGCAGAAAATCTCGCCCCCACCGGGATTCGATCCCCGGACCCTCCAGCCCGTAGCGAGTCGCTATACCGACTGAGCTATCACGGCCCATTGTTAGCCGAGTATGGGATATGTAAATCATCTTCAGGATAATATCGTTATATTTTATCAAGTTTCGGTGTCTTGAAGTTTATGCGTATGATAGATCGTTTTTGTTTCATACACTGTGCAAAATGCTTTCAATTTTAATGCACGGTTCAGACTTCGAACTCTTCCTTCACCCTGTACCGTGTCATGTAATTTGCGGATATGTGACTTCAGCACAGACCCGTATAAATGCATTGGCCCAATGACAATCGAGCCAAGACGTCTCACGTACTAAGAAACGGCTTGCCATGTCGAATTAACGGGGGTGATGGATCGATATTCTATTGGTCCAGAAGTTGTACCTTAGAGTATTACGTCGTAATCTTCATTAATTTATGTTTCCGAGTACCATCGAACGTCGCGGTCGGGTAATTGGCACTTTTTCTGGGTCCCGGATTGAAATAAAATTCCTCGTGGCGTTTAGTTCTAATCAGATATCAGGATAATAAGTCAGGCCACGACAGTCCCGTTCCAATTCTCTTACTATTCTTAAGCGTCCTGTCACTCTCTGCTATGTAATTGAAGGAGTTTTTAAGCGGTCCAGGAATGTGTGCTAGGTATATTAAATATAACGGCTTTTGCACTGTAATTTAGATATATTTGTGCTAGTGTCGGGTGTTAGGTCCTCCCACCGCCGGGACTACGAACGTTGATATTCAGGTTCCAGTCTTCCTGTCTGCAGAACTGGCAAGCGTACCTGTATTAAAAACGCTGAGGTTTGAAATAAAGTGATACTAAAATGGTTTGTACTTCGTGTGTTTTAATCCTGGTCGGCAATGCAGTTACGGTATTACGCCTACCGGATGAACTAAAAAAAAGTTCTGCGCTTTCCACGTTGTGTATTTATGTGTTTTCTTCTGATGACCACAATAAAGATGTTATTTACTCTGCCGAATGTAATCGGCTGGCATGTATAATGAATATGCAGTATTAGGAAGAATCTGAATCCTTAAATGCAGTTCTGATAGATTTCATGGTTCGTAGGTTAAGAATCCCGTATCTGATTTCATTTGTGTCATGCGGACGTTGGTTCTGTGTGCATTGCACGAAAGTTGGTAATGTTGAGAGACCTATTACCGCTTTCAGGCGACAGAAAATTTTAATACACGCCTAGTTATTTATTATTTTTTGTTTCTATCTGGTAATGGCACTGGTTTACTCTAGAAGGAGTCCATTTTTCGATACTTGTTCTTAAAAAACAAAATTTGCGTAACAGCGACAGTTCCTGTGCAAGCTGCTGCCAACTCCGTTGGCGTTGTGCGGACTCTGTCAAGTGTAGATTGCCTCGTACAAACGGTAACGTTCTAGTGAATCGGCCGTTGCTGTAAACCGTTAGAGTATCATTAAACCCATTGAACTGTGTAGGTTTGTGTCTAGATAGGCTGCAGACAAACCACAGTAGACACGGTGTGTAAATTGATGTAACATTTCGGTTTCTTTATGGGCAGTAATTGGCAGTCCTGGTAGGAACTTTCATTGCGAATGCCTCATTCATGTATTCTTGATCCTCGAATATATCCTTATCAGTTTGCAGCGTAGGTCTGTGACCCTTACACAATAAATACACATTTCATTAAGAAATTTATGCGATTAATGTGGACGTGCAGAAATATCTGCATTTCTGCCTCAGAAACACTTCTGGTAATTTATGCCGTCGTAATCACGGCGCTGTAAAGGGCAGGTGGATTTTCGCCGAGGAATGTACTTATGCATAGTCGAGTTTTCCAGTATCCTCAGAGTTGAAGTTGTTTACTAGAGGATTAGTCCTTGTATCCTTGGAACGGGACTACTTTGGGGTTTCCCCGCTATCGGTTTGCCCTACGTGTAGCAGAAACTTTTTAACATTATCCGAGCTCTTCTTCCTAAAACGAACAGTGCTGATATGTACCCTTCTCTCTTTTCGTCAGTTTTCAAGACGCAGAGTATGGTGCACGGACGGACACTGTGATACTTTCTCTTGTCGGCTGCTGTAATCCGGTGGGGGTTTGCCTGAGTGGATCTTGCCGGTATCTTTGTAAGGGCGCTAGTGTGGATCTTTCCTCACCGGGGTTTCATCGTATGGACTGTAGGTTGGACTCTTTTTTTCTTCCTTGAGATTCCCCTCCCATGGGGATTTTTTGTCGTATCCCACCAGCAGCTCTAGTTTATGATTTTTCACGTGTCCTATCATTGGTAGTAGTCAAGGATTTCCCTGTACGTGTGTGTGTTTTCTCATTTTAGCGTTTCATCTAGTCAGCCGATTTTCACAAAACTTACTAGAAACATAAGAAGATGCACCAGCACTGTAATTGTTAATTACCTGCTGTCGGTACGGCATGGAAAGCGCACGAACGCGTCGAAGCCGGAACGCCACTAACACCGCTCACTTTAGATCCCGTGTTGATTGATTGCACTGGACCTCGGAAAGACGTAACTGTCAGTTTAGCGATGGCTAATGCACCATTGGAGGCTTGCGTGTGAAGTATTATATGGAGATCATAAACGTACCCAGATACTATGTGTGGAATATTGGTTCATGAGGCAACATTCATGAGCATACCGACTTTGAAAAATTTTTAAGCTGTATCTATGCGAATTGGTGACTGTTCGACGGCTCACATGAGTTTTCGAATCGCAGAAGAAATACGATATAATGAAGTGTAGAAGTTTCACTGTAGATTTTCATAAATTCGGAATGGAGGCCATTGTCAGTTTGGGGAGTCGGCCTGTTGAAACACAGTCGTTATTTATACCGGAAATTGAAAGCATTGTTCGAAGCGGAATGGTGGTTGTCCGTCAACAGAGAGGCGTAAGTAGAAAATAGGTGTCACGCCTGAAATATCGAATGTGCTATACCGCAGTCATGGGTAAACGTGTACATAATATTGTAACCATTTTTAGTGGAGGGCGGGATGACAGTAACTGGCCTATTTAAAAAAAAAAAACTATGTATGAACTAATAACCACGATTTATGGATTAAGGCAAGACCAAATAACCGTTACAAACCTTCGGTTTACACGAGATCAGTGAATTTATTGTCCAGATGATTATCAGTTTTTTCAATAAATACCACTGAGTTACGCATAATAGTACAATGTAACGGTGCTTCGTTTGTGGCGGCTGGGAAGGAGAAAATGAGCAATTACTTCGATATTCACGTCAGTTACAATTCCACCAGTGCTCTTTATTCATATTTTTATCAAATACAGGAACTTTTTTATTGATGGCACGACAGCCCCTAGTGGGCCAGGGCTTCCTCATTATCGAGGCTTCACGATCACACCCACATTCCACAGTCAGAAGGACTCCTTTGGACAAGTGATCAGCCCGACACAGAGACCTATATTTGACAACACACAACACTCGCAAGAGACAGAGATTCATTCCCCGGCGGGATTCGAATCCGCAACCCCAGGAAGAGAGCGGCCGCAGGCTGACGCCTTAGGCCGCGGCTACATTGGAGCCAGAATCGACACAGCACAGCAAACCAACATTTGTCTGGGTATACATCGCAGATACGTGTGGCTACATTTAATCCGACATGTCTGTCCAGACTTATAGCTACACGAGGACATCTTGTTCTCAGTCTGCTTATTGTAAGTGATGTGAAGACTCATCAGAAACATGTAGTCTTCGTCTTCATCGGCTTGGGACTTTTTCATCAACCTCTCTTCCATTAGTTTCGTCTTCCTTTTCCCCAAATATAAAGCTTCTTCTTGAAAGTTTGTTTGTCTCTTTGTCCCTAAATTTTTCCTTACTTGGCGTTCATCGGAAATCCCTTCACTGAATTCATCATTGTCATTATCGTTAATAGAAACATTTGTTGAAGCAATACCATCTTAAAAATTTCGGGTAATTCCAAGGACTTATTCCTCAGCCGCTGGTACATTTGATAGTGTGAGTCGTGGGATCATTACAGCATTCACGATCGACGTCGTAGTGTAGTATTGCCATTTCGAATCGTGTAGTCCCTGCTGCTTGGCCAGATTTTGTATCGTGTAGCTTTATTCATTTCTCTCCCAACGTTTCCCACGTCTTTTGCGTTTGTTTACCTGAAAGAAAATCTTTTTAGGTACTGACTGCTATATATTTTCACGACATAAATTTGCAATATTTTAGTGTAACAACGCAGGCCTTCGTCGGTTTCTTACTGCCCTGAAAACATTTACGAACTCGTTTTGTTTCGTTTAATAAATTAATGTATAATACAGTCCGTACAACAATGCAGTAATCAGTATAATGTGAAATTTAAAATGTTATATTTAATAAATGAGAATGCTTGTGTTTTCACATATTTTTCGACAGGACTGTCCTTCCGTCCTCTTGCTTTCTCATTTCGGATGGATCGTTACACAGTTGGAAAGAGAGTGGGGCAAGTTAATGATGTTCTCTGGAGCAAGCTGCCATCGAAGCACATAACAGTTCCGGACCATGACAGGTTTTTGGGCATAGCTGTTAAGTTTCGAGAAAGACGGAATTTTCTTAATGTTATCGGCTGCATAGATTGAAAGCTCATTCGCATTAAATGTCCTACAAAAGCTGGGTCACTGTTTTACAGTTACGAACATTTTTTTCCCGTAATATTACAAGGTGTCGCAGATTCTGCAAGCGGTTTCATTTTTATAGACATAGGTGTTTATGGTAAGCAAAATGATGGTGGTTCATTTTTTGCTTCTAATTTATATCACTTGTTGGAAGACTTTGAATCTACCTTACCAAAGCCTGCAAGTTTTGAGGGAAGTGGAACAGAAATGCCTTTCGTCATCCTTGGTGATGAGGCCTATCCTCTAAAGACGTACCTAATGAAACCTCTCGCGAGAAAGGATTTGTCATGTGAAGAATGTGTTTTCAATTACAGTCTGTCGCGAGCAAGGCGATGCGTTGAGTGTGCCTTTGGTATGCTAAGAGCAAAGTGGCGATTGTTAAACAAAGCAATAGAAACGAACGTCAATAAAGCTGATAGAACAGTGAGGTGTATCTGTTTACTGCATAACATCATCATAGGCGTTGAAGGAACAACACATGATCATTCTGTACTTCAAGAAACTTCACAAATTCGCGGATCCCGCCAGGCCAGAACAAATATCAGCTGTAGATCATTCAGTCGGTCCTCAAAAGGAGCAATAGATGTAAGAAATGCTTTCAAAGAATACTTTAACGGTCGTATTGAAGCAATATTATCACAGAACCAGTAGGTTTATTTGCGCTGAGTGTTCACTGTAGCACCACATAATGGAACATTTGTTATGTAAAAAGTACGTGATAAGTAGATATTCGTAGCAACATTTACCATTCTGATATAAAAGTACCAATATTAAGGATACCGTATGTGTATATAAGTAAACAGTAACATATTTCATTGGTGTTATTATTTCAGTACTTACCTGCAACGTTTAATTTCTCTTCTATTTCATCCCAAATTTTTGGCTTGAGATCTCTGTTGTAGTAATTTGTGTCTCTTTGGCCCCAAAGAGGCCGCATATCTCTAACAAGTTCTATTACATACGTTTTGTCCATTGCAAGAACACTCGAATGCTGTGCGCACTGCAGCAGGTATCTGGCCAGACTGTCGGCTCGAAACAAACTCAACTGTTGGCGCCAGACAGTCGGGGGAGATAACATTCCAGTCGGATCAGTTTCATTGTAGCCGCTGACGAGATAAACAGTAATTTGTTTGATTTGTACTTCCTTGTCTGGAGTCTGTCCAGACTGTTGTGTTGTGTCGTTTCTGGTTGCAGTGTAGCCGCGGCCTTAGACTGCGTGGACACTTGGATGGGCTAGAAAGGAAATGGTGCACTGTATTTGATTCACATGTTGAGTCTCGTGATAAATAACTATATATGAGATCCACTGTTTGACTGACGACTGTAACCGAAAATGTGCAAGAACCGACAGTCACGCCTCGGCTTTGACATTTCTTTAATATCAGAACGTACGTGTGTCGGCCTTACAAGGCCATCGTCAGTACTTACGTTTGTAAAAGATACTGAGAAAATAATGTTTTATTGTATATAATCTTCTTAGTCTATTTTTATAATAATAGTACCTGACGACGGCCTTGTAAGGCCGAAACATGTAATATCTTTTGACGTTAAAAAATTGTCAAACCTGCGTTGTGATTGTCGGTTTCTATACTTTTCTTTAGTACGTTGTGTCACAACGGGATATGTGGAACTAAGTTCATGACTGACGGCTGTTGTGTAGACTGTTACGAATTCTTCAGTGGACAGTTGTAATTACGTAAAACGTGTCTCTCCAGTCGAGTTTTTTTTAGCGGTCACGCGGGATGCTGGATTGGAACTTCGGCCGGGACACCGACTACCCTCAGTTTTTTCGTGGGGTTTCAAGCCTCTCCAAGTTAGTGCTGTAATAATACCTTAAATTAGGCCACCGCCGATTTCCTTCCACATAGTTTCTAGTTCATTATAACCCAGCCATTCCACACTGTATGAGGTGATTCAATACATTTGCTAACAGATGTATTCTTACTCACTGGCGTACCCAGGAATCTCGTTCGGGGGGGGGAGGTGTATAAAATCCAGAGGAGGGAAGAGAACGAGTGTGGGGGGGGAAGCCCCCTAGCAAGGGGTTGAT
>Ga0136643_10008450_pt1 | contig 15052 bp, 12 predicted proteins | sample TergutLab28metaG_FD_96883 | JGI IMG/M metagenome (GOLD analysis project Ga0136643, IMG submission 96883) | Labiotermes labralis P1 segment gut microbial communities from Petit-Saut dam, French Guiana - Lab288 P1 (version 3) (version 3) | ecosystem: Host-associated > Arthropoda: Insects >... | reverse complement strand
TTTTACCAATTGAATATCATTCTTATATGATATGATGCTGTGTAGACAAGCAGACAGCCCAATATTGTTGACAAGCTTTAACTCTTAAGAGAGAGGCAGTGTATTTCACCAAAATGTTGCCTACCTACCATACCAAGAGGTTATCAATTCCAGGAGACCATCTGCCAAAAAAACCTCACATCACAAACTATTGTCACTTTGCGTGTTACAAGCATATAACATTCCCAACAAATTACCTGAAGCAAACCCTGCACAATAAGTGAATTCAGGATCTCAGCATATTTACTGGGATTTCTTGTTACTTCACCCAATCGACGCCTTGCCTCTTCCAGGACATTCCGAACGTGATCTTCACGAACCTTCAAAGTCTTCAGTCGTGCCTGGTTCAGCATATTTGAGGACTGACTGTAAAGTGACACAACTGTCTTACTAACAAGCCTATGTTACAGGTTATGAATGGCATATCATACTATTTTGCACCACATGCCCTTCATGTTATTACTCCCATGCATAAAGCTATAGTTCTGTGAAGTTATATAGTTAAGTCTTCCACAGTAACTGCCCATTACAAAGAATATCATTCCCAACCCATCCTCTAACAACCAAACTCATAAGACCCTTCAACAACCACATAAACAGTGCAGAGGAATTGGCTCTACCAAAATATCTAAAAGACTGTATCTTCTGTACCATAAACTAAATAACACAACAGATAAATGGTATATTAAATGAAAATAATGATTCTAAATGCACAGAGTAAGTAATTTTACAAGTACCTGAAGAAAAGTCCAAATGCAATTAACTATACACAAGGAGCCCAGTGCACATTAAAATTTCATTAGTATGGCAAAGCTATGCAAAAATACATACATTTTTTTTAATAATTCAACTTGTTTTTCTTTTCTCTCATAATACTCCATTATCTTCAAGCGCTGCTGCTGGACAAGCCGACCTTTTTCTATATTAAATTCTTCCTCAGCCTTTGCATCAATTTCTTCGGCTTTTTCATTGGCTTCTTGCTCAATAAAAGCCATCATATGCTTAATCTAGAAATAGAAAAGATAAATACACATAGCAGGATCACTTAACCCTTTGGTTACTATATATGCTATCACGTTTAACAGCTGAACACTGAGTTTTGTCCACACAGTGCATATACAGTCTGCTGTGTGATTCTTAAAAGAAAGTGGTTATTTCTGTACACAGTATTCGCGGACTGGCGGCACACAGGATCTAAATACGGGGTGAATCTTCATACACAATATAAAGAACCTCCAAACAAAGCAATGCTTCGTCGGATATCGGGGAGTACTTGCCGAAAAAATAACGTTGTACTGTTTTCATTTCAGTCTCAAAGGGTTAATATCACATTATATTTGTTGCAACAGAATAATAATCTAGGTCCCTAGATTAGCAATGTAGAGAATCGTATTACGTACACGAAGTTTCTTTTACTGACCTGCTTTTGGACATCTGCGTCACTAAGCGCCATTGTAATATGTCAACTTAATAATGGCTTAAAAACTCTAAACGAAGCAAAATGTGGTAACAATTTTTACAGGATTTTATAACTATGTCACTCCCAACAGTCTAACAGCAGGCGATCATATGATTCTGGGACAGCTGCACATGTCAAATTACATGTAATAGACGATTCACAGATAACCGAAATTAAAGGAATATATGAATACCGTCCACTTACAAATTAAAATTTGGAAGTATGTTATATAAACCTACTCCACCGACATTACATATTCCACGTATAGTGGTAACAAATAATTTAATGGAAGTTCATTTGACCGCATTCAGGTTTTAATATGGCAGGACGTTTTTGTTTGAGACTGATTGCTGTCGTTTAGCTCATATATTTTATTTGTAAGTGTGTTTAAAATTGTGTACGTACATCTGAAATGTTGCACTTAAGTTCTTGTTTCATAATACATTATGTTTCTTAGTATGTTATACAATGTAGCGTATGCCTGACAAATGAAATCAGTCTATCGAACGTTCTTTAAGCCCAACTCATTTAGTGCGAAGATAACAGCTTTCAGTTTATTGCTTCTGTTCATTATAAAACTAATCTTTGGAGTATGCGTGTTCGTGATTTTATGTTTCCAGGACATGTGTACGACTGTCCTGCTATGTTGTGTTTAAATGGCGAATTGGAGGGCGAGTTTCACTAGATGATTAAGTGTGATGACAGTATCGAACTCAGAATCGTGTTTTCCTTGAGCAGATTATTATTTAGTCGTGTCCTGATAGTACATTACTCGCACACTGTGTTATGCAGTGGTTTATTATTATTTGTATATTGGTGAAAAGTGGTGTGTGATTGTGCAAACATCTGTGTGTTCAGTAGGCTATGGCCAACCTGAACTTCCAACAGCCTCCAAGGAGCATAGCGAGTCAAAACCTCAGGGGAGGAGGGTTCAGCACAAGTTCTCTCTCAGGCCATGTTACACCCACATCAGGCATGTTCCCGGGCTCTGCGGGCCTCACAAGTTCCTTCACACCACAGCAGCTTTCCCCAAACAGGAATCTGCAAATGGGCAACCGTTTGTTTGGCAGCGGACAAAGAGGATTTCCAGATAGGCGGTCCATACCAAGCCTTGCAGTCAGGTTAGAAATTGTGTTATTTGTGAACAACATGCTCTAATTTGGACGAAGATATGTACTCATATATTGCAGTTCATGCTTAAGGAATTAAGTGGGACTGCCCATGCACATCCGGTATTTATATTTACATTTACATTCCATCGATCCACCAATAAGTCACAGAAAAATGGCACTGGATATGGAACAAGTTCTTAATACTAGACATGATTAAAAATTAACAGTCAGTTAAATAAAAAGCATAGAAAGGCAGCACGATAATACAATTCTGTAAAATTGACAGTTTTCACACTAAATTCTATAAAGGGAACATAAAATAATAGGTTCCCATTACATTTCACCATGAAGACATGCATGAAAAATACAATTTTATAAAACTGACAGTTATAATATAAAATTCATTTCAGGACATGATAAGCACATCCTTAATCCTCATCCCATGTATACAAGTTAAAATATTCGTCAATAAAGTAGAGGGGTTTATCAAGTAGTAATGTTTTTAAATTTTTTATAGTACACTTTTTATTCATTACTTGGTTTGCGATGGATGTTGGATTTCGAGAACTTTCTTAGTAAATGATGAGTTGCCCCAGAAGATAATACCATACTCCATCACTGAGTGAAAGTAGGCATAATAGATTGTTTTAAAAGTAGATACATCAAAGAGCAAGTACACAGATCTGATTACATAACAAACTGTACTAAATGTAGGTATTATTTTATTTACATGTATCTTCCAATCCATGTGATTATCTAAATCCAATCTGAGGAATTTTGTATGTACTGCTTGCTGTGTATTAGTCTCACAATATGAGATGAAACACTGTTTGATGAAAAATTTGGTTTAAAATGCATTATGTTTGTTTTGTGAATATTTAGTTTTAATTCATTTGCTGTAAGCTATTCACTCATGTAAGTTAATGTATGTACTAGTTTAGTCTGCAGTTCATCCAAATTGTTTGAAGTAATCAAGGCACTTGTATCATCTGCAAATAGCACCAATTTGGAATTGTTTTTTATGTTATGAGGTAGATTGTTAACATAAACTATATATAACAGTGGCTCCAGTATTTATCCCTGTGGAACTCCATATTCTCTGTCTTTCCAACTTGATGAGGCTGTTCCCTGATTGTTTGATGATGCTTTATCTACTCTCTGTCTCCTCGCAGCAGGATATGATTGAAACCTTTTAAGGTTTGTTCCATGTATTCAACTTATTAATTAAAATATTATGTCCAGTACAGTCAGATGCTTTGGACAGATCACAAATAGCATGTTGAATGGTTATGTTTTTTCTGAAGTCGAATTGTTCTGGTACCAAACTTTTATTTACATGTAAATGCTAATTTAATGTGTTATGCATTACCATTTCTAAGATTTTTGAAAAACAAAACTCTTAGGAACAATATAGCTCTGTAATTAGTGACATCACTTTCATTGCCCTTCTTATGAATAGGTTTAACCAATGAATATTGGAACCTTTCAGGTTAGGTTCCTCTTCAGTTAGTTATTAGATATGTAAGTTATGGGTTTACTTATTTTTATCGCACAGTGCTTTATCTCTTTATGAGAAATATTATTGTATCCAGTTGATTTTTTGTTTTTGAGAGGGATTTTATAGTGTTAATTATCTCTCCCTCTGTTACCAGTATTGGTTCCATTTCAGTGATTTTGTCAGGCCAAGATTTTTTAAAGTAATTTTATAGCCAGTGTTTGATCTATATTATTTATATTCAGATTCTTAATTGTTTTTTTTAGAAATAATCGTTAAATATATAAGCTAATATTTTACGATTTACTATAATTCCAGTTTCCAATTTTATTTCAGGATTTTTATTTGGTTTCTTAGTCTTTCCAGTATTTTCTCTGATGGTATTCCACGTTGCTTTAATCTGGTTTGCAGATCCTTTTATTAGGTTGTTACAGTGTAATCTCTTTGCTTCTTTAATTATCCTTCTCAGCACTGCACAGTATTTCTCATAATAGTCTTTTTTTGGGAGGGGATCATTCGTATCTCTGTGTGCAATATAAAGGTGTCTCTTATATTTACACAGTATTTGAATACCTTTCATTGTCCATTTTGGTTTATGGTCTTCACGTTTTGTAAACATGGTCGGAAAGCTCTCTCTTGTAGTGCATCAAACATACTATTTATTTTACTAGTGCTATAAGCAGTCTGCATTGTCTCTTCTTTCAGTAGGGCTTGAAAATTTGTTTTTGATTATTTGTTAATTTGTGTGTTTTTTTTTTTTTTTAATAGTTGATGGAGTTAGGCTAAGTGTTTTATCCAAAACAAGAAACTGCACATCATGATCTGATTATCCATTTTGTATGGAATAAACTAAAATATGGTTTTATATTTCCTTATAAAAAATATTATCAAGTTGGGCTATTTTATCTTTAAATATTCTCATGGGAAAATCTGTAACTCGCTTTAGGTTATATGCACTGTATCAAGTGTAGTTTGGTTTTCATTTTCTTTTAAGTAGTTTACATTTATATCTCCACAAATTATAAGCTCAGTGAGAGGGTGATACAATTACCCCAATACGTCATCTAGCATGTCTAGAAATTCACGCAAGTTTCCAGATGGAGCTCTATATATACATCCAAGTATTATATTTGTTGCTTTCAATTTTATCTCTACTGCACATATTTCTAATTATTCATCTGTACAGAATTGCTTCAGATCTATTGTTTGATCGTTTATATATATATATATATTTTTTGCTAAGATCCGCAGACTCCACCTCTCATATATTTGTTTCAGCAGCAGATAGCTGCTAATTTATATCCATACATAGAGAAGTTTTTGATTTCATGCTCTTTCATATGGTGTTCACTTAGGCACATAAAATGAGGATTGAGATGCTTTTCTAAAAGCATGGTACTTAACTCCTCTTTCTGACCATATAAACTTCTTATATTTTGATGGTAAATGCTTAACTTATTCTTTCCTTTTATCATTAATTCCATTTTTTTTATTGGGAATCTTCTGTGCCTCTTTGATACTCTCGTAGTTTCATTTTTTCATTTGAAGCATTTACCTTTGCTACATTTATTGTTTAACATCCACTGTTCACCTGGCCCACTTCTTTGTCTGGTGTGTTGATCAACTTTATTTGACATTCTTGGTTACAGTGTTTTGGCAGCTCATCTATCCACATCATTGATATAGACTCCTTTTTTTCATGCTTATTTACCATTTCATGTTTTGTATCTGCCAGTTTGTTGTCCATGTTCTCTTTCCCTCTGGTGTTCTTGTGTACTCCATGCTTAGTAATAAAGTTCTTTCAGGCATTGCATCTACCAGCATTACCGTATTGAAGTGGTTCATAACTCTAGTTCATTTCCTATTGTAAATGTGCAGTGCTATTTTCTTTTCATGCAGAAAAAGTTTTCCAAATCAAACCTGTGTGTTTCTAAATGTTACTAATTTGTGGTGTAAGGTAATGTGTGGGCAGAGATTGCAGTTTAATTGTGCATACGTTAAACATATGTTGATACACTTATTGACTGTCAGACACATTGACTCCATTAGCTTGGTATTGCTATAGATGGCATTGGCTTTAGTGACTTCTTTTAGCACACTGCCAGTTTATTCAGGTAATGTCATTCTGATAGCTAACAAACTATGTATATATGGAAGAACCATTGTAGTGTTATCACTTACCAGAGCATATGTTTTAAGACACTGTTAGTATTTAAGTGACAGATAAAAATGAGTGCAAACACCTGTACAGTAAATTCATAACCACAACTTTCTGTTCTTGCAGTGTTATAAATGCCCTTGAAATAGTGTTGCGGCTTCTGACACTGATTAAGGAACTTTGTTTGCAGTAGTTCAAATCCAGTGGGTAGCATGCCTAGTTTTGGAATACCCCAGGGTCGTTATGGGTCGCAGGGATCTATCAGCAACTTCCATACAGTCTTTGGTGTTGGAAGTGGGGACACAAGTACGCCACCACTGCTCGACCTATCAGAGTTCCCATCACTTACAAACAGAGCGGGCCAAGGTGATTCCATGCCACAGCCAAGCCCAATGCCTGGCAAGCAGCCATATGGTAAGTACACTGTATGCTTCCTTCTGGACATAGGACACTTTTCCTTTATGTTTTCTTTGTGCCATTGACTCCAGTCTGTCCATTTTATATAAGAAAGTGCTCCAAATTACATTACAGCACAATTATTATGTAGTTCATCTCTGTCCAGTGTGAACCCTCATGTCTTAAGAAGTTCTGAAAATGAATACAACCTTCAGCTGAGAAACTATTGTCATTTGATATATATAAAACTAGGAAATGAAATTGTGCCTTTTTGGGTTGTATAGTCTCATGGTGGAGCTTACAGAGTCTTGAAGGAGCCGTCTTCATTGTTGGAAGTTACTGAAGGAATGCTGCTGTCCATTTGTGAAACTACACAGTATTGTAACCTACAGGGGATGGACAAAATAGTGGAAGCATTAGACAGTGTAGGAATAAAACTGTTTGTGTTGGCTGCAATGGAAGAATATTAGTTATGAGTAGGTTTCTTTTTTCTTTTGTTTGTTTATGCTGTGTGGTGCAGGTGTCGATGCGTTACAGTTTGTGTTTAATCACAGTTCATATGAAACTGCTGCAAAAAGGGAGGCTTGTCAGATTTTCAAAGAGGGCAGATTGTTGGTGTGCATTTAGCTGGAGCATCTGTAACCAAAATGGCCACTTTGTTATGTGTATCCAGAGTAGCTGTTCCCAAGGTTATGATGGCATACACAATTCATACGAAGACACCATCAGCTGGGAGGAATAGTGGCTGCAACCAAAACTAATTGAAAGGGATTGCCATATATTGAAGAGGATTGTGTCTAAAAATCATAGAAATGCTGCAGCAAAGGTGACAGCAGAACTCATTATTCATCTTGAAGACACTGTTTCCACAAAAACAGTCTGACAAGAGCTTCACAAATCCAGCATCCACAGTAGAAAACTGAAAACAACACTGAAGGAAGAAAAAGATGGTGAGATGATCATAAAACCTGGATGTCTGATGATTAGAAATATGTAATATGGCCATATTACATATTTCCAATGAGTCATCCTTCACATTGTTCCCAATATCTGGCTGGGTTTATGTTTGGAGAATGCCCAAGGAAGACTGTAATCCAGAATGCCTGGTTCCAACTGTGAAATGTGGAGGTGAATATGTGATGATTTGGGCAGCAATATCCTGGTATTCTGCCAGTGCTGTAATTGCACTGAATGGTCAAATTACTGCCAGTGACTACGTGGACATTTTAGGCAACAAGGTGCATCCTGTGGTCCAGATGTTTCCAAATAATGATGCAGTTTTTCAAGATGACAGTTCGCCCATACACACAGCCACACTTAAATATCATTGAACCACTGTGGTCAATTTTAGATAGAAGGGTGAGAAGCAGATTCCCTCCATCATCTCTGAAGCAACTAGAAGATGTTTTTCATGAAGAGTGATACAGAATTCCACTAGGGACTATTCAGAACTTGAAGGATACAAGCTGTATTGCATGCAAATTGTGGCCAAACTCCATATTAATAAAGAACTGTATATGTTTCATAACTCTTTCCATTATTTTGTCCATCCCCTCTAGATGATCAGTCTTAGCTTCCATTACCATGGAAACTCAGATGCTAGTGTAATAGGTTAGTAAGGACTGTGCTTTTCCGGAATATGGTGCAATGTAATTCAGGGTGCAAGATTTTTATACCCTGAAGAGGGAGGCAGCATGTTCCCCCCATAACACTGGTGCTCTTCTGCCAAGATGCATGGCATCACATCCTTGATGTTGATACTTGGATCTCATGGATAAGATACTGATTGTTTCAAACTGCATTGCAGGTAGGAATAATTTGAAGTTATGAATTGTGTTTATTTCAGTTGGAATGGTTAAGCAGCCAACAGCAGAGGCAAGTGAATTTACAATGAGTTCAGAAGACTTTCCTGCACTTCCTGGAACTCAGAACGCTGATGGTCCATCACCAGGTGGGAGTGTATCAGGGGATAAAGGCATCTCAGGTGGAGTTAGCTCAGAACTGGGTAACCAGGAGTCCACACCTGCCAACAGAGCGCCTGGTGCTGAGAAATCACAGGCTGCAAAGAGGGGGATTCAGACCTCTCCTGATGGTGAGTGGGTTTGTTTAGTATCCTTGTCAGTAACTGAGAATGTAGTGTACCAAAAGGCACAATGTTTGATAACAGATGAACTGGAAAGGATTTGGAAGAAACCAGTCATGTCCTGATTGAGGTACTATCCTGGGATTTGTGTGGAGACACCTTGTAACTCCTCAGTCAGGAGAGCCAACTATGTAGCCAATATTTGAACTAGGCAGTACATAATAAAAGTCTAAAATGATACCAGTATACCAACCTGTTTGGTGTGAGTGCTGTATCAGCCTTATAACTCTTCGCTGATCTGCAGAAACCCACAGAAATCTCAGCATAACCTATCTATGTATTGGGATTTGAACCAAGGCCTAACTAAACAAGAAGTGTACAACCACTTGACCGTGATATTCACTCCGCCATCTGTGTGTACACAATAAAACCCATCAGAAATTCACATTTTTCTCAATGTAAATCGTGGTTAATGAAAAATTTTTTGTGGTATTGGGGTTTTAGAAAGAATGCCATGTAAAACTGTAACTAATAGTCATATTTATTTGAAGAACTGAATAGACAGTAGGAGTATTTCTTCTTTATATGTGTAATTTTTCTTGATGTTCTGTACACCAGAATTGATCAGTGAATAAGGATTCCTGTTACAACTGCAAAGAATTAAAATGTAACAACCTGTGAAATAAGTGAATGTTATTTTAGTGGGTCATTTATTTGTTTATATTTTATATAACAACAGTCAGTAGCTGAAATTATGCAGTAAAAAGAAGGTAAAGTGCACCCTTGTAGGGGCACTGAGGCTCTGTACAGGCCGTATGGCCCATAGGGAGAGTAGAGATATGGCTCTACTCTTTCTTGATCATGGCACTAGAAGGGGGTGAGGGGTCAGTTTCACACCTCGGCTGCTCTTTACCCCTGGGAGAGACCCGGTACCCATTGTATAGGATGCTGGGTGGGCCCCAGGGCCGGTCTGGACAGGTGTGGGAAATCTCACCCCCCACCGGGATTCGATCCCCGGACCGTCCAGCCTGTAGCCAGTCACTATACCAACTACAATACCTGGCCCACAAAGTTATGCAGTGCATGGTGAATAATCAATTGAAAAGGGTTGTGTATTATGTCATAGCCTAGTGTGTGTGCTCCTGACATTTGTATGGTGAGTCTTAGAAATACCATGGAAAATTTGAATCAGCTTGATACCTTGCCTGTGCAAAACAGGAATGCTGCCCCCTTAAATGAAACTTTCAGTTTAATGTGTTATTCAGCACAGTATAACTTATTTGTGGGGTTTGTAGTGAGCAGTACCAGTTGGCTAAAGTAAGCACTTGTACTGAATGGAAACAGAGAACTCGGTAAAATGCCTTTCATTCCTGCTGTACTGAGCTTCCAAACAATTGTCTGATTTAACTAGCAGTATAAAAATTTTAAGTCAAAAAATTTTTTATGTTCCATTGTCTTGTTTTCATATATGTTTTTGATGTGCCCATACAGGGAAAGTGACGCACATCCCTGCGAGTATGGTGAAGGACCAGTTTGGCATGGTAGGGTTGCTGACATTTATCCGTGCAGCAGAAACTGACCCAAACCTTGTTTCACTAGCACTGGGACAGGATCTCACAGCCCTTGGGCTGAACCTTAACTCTCCAGAGAACTTGTATCCAAATTTCGGTGGTCCATGGGCAGAAACACCATGCCGTCCACAGGACATTGACTTCCATGTTCCACCAGAGTACCTCATCAATGCAAACATCAGGTGAGCACAGTGGCACAGTTCCCAAGCATGGTTGTCATGGCATTTTAACACTTTGATTTAAAAATTTGTGTTCATTTTGTGGGTTGACATTGCAAAGCAAAGAAGATTCAGGTTTTGGAAGTCATTCCAGTTGGACTGCTTTACCCTGAGATGAAGTCACTCTGCTCCTTTGAGGAACAAGTGACTGTTTACAATTTGACACAGCATAGAACCCCATAAGACTTGAATCTTCATCAGCACTGTTGTGAAAACCTCAAAATCTCGAGCCGTAGAACCTTGGGCACTTCAGTGTAGAAACTCCTGCCATCTGCTGTTACTGTGTTCCAGGGGTGCACAAATCCCAGGTGCCAGCTCACTGTGGTGACAAAACTCTGTATGATTGCACCTCATTTTTGTTGGCCCTCAGTATGGAACTTGCTTCATGTCACCCATAAGGCACCTAGAATTGTGAGGTGGTTGGTAGGGATGTGGAAAATTTGTGTACCCCTGCTGTATATGAGATATAAGAGACATTTAAGAATATAAAGAGAAAATATGTACAACTCAGTGCACTGTCGTAACATGACAGTAAATTTGTAAAGATGGCGGTGGATGATATCTGATAGTTATTACAGGAATTCTGCATTGTAGGAAGCCTTTGATGAAGAATGTGAAAGGGTTAATTATTAAGTGTTGGAGATGTTTTGATATTATGGTGATCTGATGCAAGTGACGATTGCAGGGAGAAGCTAGCGCCAGTAAAACTGAACCGATATAAGGATGACCTGTTGTTCTACATGTTCTATACCAATGTGGGGGATGTTCTGCAACTGGCAGCAGCAGCAGAGCTGTGAGTAATATAACTGCACAGAGTGCATATGTTGGACTTTATATTAATTCTCATACATTAAATGAAGCAATTTTCTGCGTATAATGTACCATCATCTGTACACTGTACAACGAAGTTAATATAATTTAAGTGTGTGCAGTGTAGTGTCTGTACTCTTGAAAGTTTAGCCTCAAAAGGATGTTGGGTTCATGTGCATGTTACATATCAAATGTGCTGGAACGCAAGTGCTGTGGGAGTCTTCTACCCTCTGTAACGCCCGACAAAAAAATGATTCTAAAAATTTACAATTCATTTTCCTGTCCTTAAGGTATTACGTCAGTTACAGAGCAGAAGTGGGGCTGAAAATGCATGGTTACAATAAGTGATCAAATATGCTTATGCTAATTTAGTTTGAACACTGGTTTATTCCTGCAGAATGCATATTGGGAACAACATACTTAGTGTGCCTTCATTAAAACTGCTTAGTAACACCTCCATTGTTGAACCTGACAACTGGGAACTTGTCCCCAAATTTTTCTGTGGTTTCTTATTCACTTAAAGTAATGTTGTAGCCCATCAAGCTGTTATTAAGAGTACAATAATGCAGCAGTGTAGAAAAGTGTGCCCAAATTTGTATGCTGTGGTTTGGGGCCTCCTTGACCACTCAGCTTTCCAGAACTTTGTATGTCCTATTTGAAGTACCTCTCTACGGTATCATCTTAAACTAAAACTACATCACTTCTAATATGGGAAACAAAGTATTTTAGTTGGTACAAATGTAACTGTCACTACAGCAATTACTTTCTTAAAAATGCATTTCTAAGCATGTATGTGTAACCAGTGCCTTCTTGTGAAATGTGATGCCACATAGATTAGTAGTTAACAGCAGTGTGCTGTCTCTGTTTAAATGGTGTCTGTACACCAAAGGGCACCATGTTTCATTCTAGAAGACTAGTAAGCAGAATATTCACTTCTATACTTACTGTTATCGTAACTCTTCATTGTATAGCTTTAAATTTTGTTGATTCACCATCCATGATATTGAAAGTATGCTGTTAGGCTCTGTCATACCCTAACTTTCAAGTTAAGAGTTGTGTAAAGTTAATGAACATGTTACAGAAAAATGTGCATGAGATGTTGGTGATTTTGTTGCACTTTCATGTGTCTAGCTTTGGGCACAGTGTGTGAGACATTACAACTGGCTTTACAGGTACAGCCGGGAGTGGCGATATCACACGGAAGAGAAGGTGTGGATCACACAGGCACCTGGTCTGGGTGCTGTTGAAAAAACTTCTACTTATGAGCGTGGGACTTACTATTTCTTCGATGCCCAGAATTGGCGCAAAGTGGCAAAAGAATTCCATCTAGACTACAACAAGCTCGAAGGACGGCCACAGCTCCCCTCCATCTTGCCTCCACAGCCCGTATGACCATTGCAACCAGTGCCACTGCAGTGAGGACTGCTCCCACGATGACTCTCTGTTCTCTCCAAGGCTTCGTGACAACTATTGCTGTCAGAATAATTTGTTTGTGCAATGACCTGTGACTGTGTTTACGTGTGTTTGTTGGCAGCTTGGAACAGTTCATATGTGATGCTGCCTGGAAGACTTGTGTGACTTTGCATCACTGACAGTTACTGGAGAACACAGAGCTACATCTTGGAACCTGCCCTTACTTTGACTGCCTTCATCATTATTTTTGGTTGTTTAAGTTGGTGTTACTGGTTGGACTGAATTTGCTAGTCCTTCGAACTCATTCCTCGGCGAGCGGGTGGACCTGTTTTACACTGAAGCTCGGAGAAGGGTTTTATTTTTAATGTTTCTCTTCCGACATTTTTTGTACTTTTTTGTTTCAAGATCTGTGTGTAGGAGAACTGGCTTTGTTCATCATCCATTGTATAAAAGAAAAAAACTTTAATTAAAACAAAAAGTCCAAGATTAATGAACAGTCTTTTTTATGTGGTTATGTTTAGTTTTGTTTATACATCTTTAACTCTCTGGTGCCACAATTAAATGCCTGGGATGCTCTGAAAGTTACAGGCACATAAATCACTTTTGTTACTTTTCATGTTCTTGGTCCATGGCTTTAGGCAACCTTGATGATATAAACTTCCACACTGCATGGACTATCATCAACTTTCAGCGCGAAATGGCTGAACAGCACCCACCTGTCCTTATAGATATGTTGCTGTTGCAGTGTTACATTATTTTGGTGTATACTGGTACATAAAATGCATTATGTGGTCCAAAAAATACTACAGATTAAAAAAGGATGCCATATATTGATATCAATTTATAAAAAATTGGTACATTTCAATCACAAACTTCAGACTGTGTGAGAAACATCATACAGCTGTTTGGACAGAGCTGCCAACCACATCTTTGAAAGGATGCTGGTCACAAGATTCAGTGTTCTACACAAAGCACTAGGAAATGAAACAACAGAGGCACAAGCAGACAAGATGTCTTAACAATAATTGTTTGATGGACCAACAGTGAAGCTTTCTGCATTATAGAGATAATATCATACTGCTGCAGTAGCACACCTACTGATGTCAATCTCTGGAGTAACAGGTATGTTCATTTACTACCCTGCTGTCGTGTACCACTGATATATCTGAAGTGGCCTGTGTTCACCTTATTATTGTGTAATAATATTTTGTTACTTCCACACAGTCACTGATAAGTTAGCTGACCTGGGAAAGCTCCTCCCTTCTATTTTGGAAGTACTCAATTGAATCTCAGCTAGGACAGTGAGTATCCTCCGGTTTTTTGTGGTTTTCCTCAGCCTATCTAGACTGTCTTAAAGACAGAACCATAAATTACAGGATGAATGCTTTGACATTTATAGTCATCCAGTTCTTATCATACCGCCAGAAGTATTAAAAGTGACATTACAGCAAATATGCTACACCCCTATTTGAGAGGATTTGGAAAGAAGGGGAAATGCCCAATGATTGGAAATGTGGTCTATTAATAAAAATACCAACAAAGGGAGATACTGCAAACTGTGATAACTGCCGGGATATCACACTTCTATCTATACCAAGCAAAGTCTTTACTAGAATATTGCTTAATAGGATCAAGGAACATGTCAATTATACACTCCGAAGGGAGCAAGCAGGTTTCCATCCAAACCGCTCTTGTATTGATCAAATCAATACACTGCGGATAATTATAGAACTATGTGTAGAATGGTCGTCTCGACTATATGCAGTATTTATTGATTTCGAAAAAGCATTCAATTTGGTCAACAGAGAGGCTATGTGGAAAGAAGTGAAGAACTACAGAGTGCCAAAACAAATTGTAGATCTTATTAAAGAGACATATCATGGGTATATCTGTCGAGTGGTACACGAGGGGTGTGTGTCAGAGCCATTTCCTGTGAGGACTGGAGTGAGACAAGGGTGTATTCTCTCACCTCATATGTTTCTGATAATGATTGATGCAGTAATGTGTAATGTAAATCGAGACAGATGAAGAGGTATTAGATGGGGTTCAGTTGACAGGCTAGAAGATCTGGACTTTGCTGATGATGTGTGCTTGCTGTCTGAAGCATATAGAGAGATGCAAGCAAAACTTGGAGACCTGACACAAGAAGCAAGAAGGGCAGGATTGGCAATTAACGTGAAGAAGACTAAAGTCTTAAGAATAAACACGAACAAAAAAGAACCGTTTATGCTTGGGGATGAAAGTATTGAGGATGTGGAAAGTTTTGTATATCTGGGTAGTAAGGTCACCAAAGATAGA
>Ga0136643_10008445_pt1 | contig 15054 bp, 3 predicted proteins | sample TergutLab28metaG_FD_96883 | JGI IMG/M metagenome (GOLD analysis project Ga0136643, IMG submission 96883) | Labiotermes labralis P1 segment gut microbial communities from Petit-Saut dam, French Guiana - Lab288 P1 (version 3) (version 3) | ecosystem: Host-associated > Arthropoda: Insects >... | reverse complement strand
TCAGACGACTGGCACCGTTGACGTTTTTGATCCGCATTCAGGCATTTCGGCACCCACTTCGCGGAGAGCTTCCGCATATCGAAGTCTTCATGAATGATGGACCCAACCCGCTCACGTGAGATGCCCAGTTGCACAGCTATTGATTTAGCCAAATCCGGCGTTCTTGCAAGATTAGCTCGTGAATTTGATCAATAATCTCTAGGGAGGTCACTCTTTTGTGTCCTTCAGGACGAGGCGCATCACAGGTGGAAAAATCACCACCTTTAAACTGGGACACCCAGTTTTGATAGTGGCATACGATGGTGCATGTTCCCCTAATGTTTCTTTCAGATTGGCATGAATTTCCTTCGGCGCCTTGCCTTGCAGAAAAAAAAAATGATGACAGCTCACGTCTCCATGTTGTTGAAATCGCGCGCATTGCTTGACATGCTTCCTTTCAGCCTCTATAACAAGAAAAGACTTGCAATCCGGCACATGAACAGACCCCTCTTTCCAACGACACTATCGATTCCATCCTACAACATCGGGAAGTAGGTTGGGCTAAGGACTTATCACCACCCCCTCGTATAATGGTGGTTGGAGGTATATTCTGCTACTTAGAAAAAGCTTTTGACTGTGTTAATCACAACATTTTATTAACTAAAATAAAGTTTTATGGAATAACAGGAACAGCATACAAACTAGTTAAGTCTTACCTTGAGGGAAGACACCAAATAATGTATTTAAATAATAATTCTCTTGGCTCCTCTTCTAACTGGGGTGAAATTAAACATGGTGTCCCTCAAGGATCGCTACTTGGTCCACTGCTTTTTTAAATTTACATTAATGACCTACTTAAAATTTCAAATGATGAATCTAAAATTGCCCTATTCATAGATGACACCAGCATAATCACTACTCACCCGAAAGGTACAAACTTTAAAAAGAGTGTAATTTAGATCTTGCAAGATATAAATAGCTTGTATAGTACCAATTTGTAATCACTGAATACAGACAAAACACACTTTATGTAATTTGTAACTAAAACTAGTTCCTTAATTGATTTATATATTACTCATGAAAACAAGAAAGTAACTAATATTTGTAATAAAAAATTTCTTGGAATGACACTAGACAACACACTCACTTGGAAGACCAATATAGATATGATTATTCCAAAATTCAGTACAGCATTTTTTGATGTTTTGCTGACCGTGCATCTCAGTATATTTATCTTAGTAATTAACCAACTTGATGCACAAAATTTTGTTTTACAATAAGTTGATATCGTGCCTCTACATGTCTCAAGCACATGTGCTCAACATCAGGAGGTCAAAATTGTATTATACAGCCTCTGGTTTCATCACACTTAAACAAGTGAGTGGTCTAAAATTACTAAAATACATTCTATAAATATGAGCACATAGTAGTAAAATTTATGTGTGAATTTTTGGGTGTGATTACTGTGTATTACTTACTATAAACATGTTATGTCGTGTAGAGGTTATGTTTATCCAGTTATTAAACTTACTAGAAAGGTACTATGTCTATTTACATTTATGTTTGCTGAGTCTGTCTAGTCATAAAATCGTATAAATTGCTGATTAGTTGTTGTGTGTATAAGGTTATGTCTGTGCGGTTGTTAACATTGTTAAAATATACATAGTATTTTTAACACTCTTTGTGATTCACAACAACAATTATGTTAAGTTAAATTCTGTGATATACAGCATCAATACTAGGACTAAACATAATCTATATCAACCACAATCTTCAAAAAAGGAAAATATTATTTTGGAATTATGGTGTTCAATAGTTTACCAACATAGATGAATGATTTGTCCTATAATACAAAACTGGTTAAAGTTATTTGTGTTTTCATTCATTTTATACTTTAGATAAATATTTTAATTATAATAAGCATCAAAACCCACAATAGTGATATGTAATTGTGTATACACATTTTGATAAACCAACTGGACTCTAACTTTCACCTATTTCTAAATAATGAGTCATTTAGGCACAATCTTACTAAGTAGACCGATTTTGAAAGTTTTATTTAATTATATATGAACATTAATGTGAAAATATTGTATTAATCTCTTTCAAAGTTATATTAAGGTATACATGATGACTAGTTCTGTGTTTTTATATAGAACCATTTCACGTACATTTGACAAGTTCTCCATCCAAGGGCTTTGTTAAATATGGATTCATGGAACAAATAAAGAAATTAGAAATGTACCATTCATCAGGACAGATGGGATATACATACAGAATCTTAACATGAATCGAAAATTTGTTAACAGCAGTATATTAACTCTGTTAGAATATTTTCATTGGACACTCTCTAATGGCTGTTTTAAAATTTGAGTTTATATAAAATAAATATAATCTTATATTCTCGTAAAGTTGATCATACTGTGTAAAGATAGAAATTGTTTTTATTTCTATTCTGTTACATTGTGCCCTGATCAAAAAATGTTCAAAATAAAAGAGGTAAGTCTTCCTTTCATGTCATGTATACATTGTTTGCACAGAAAGTAATGATAAATAAGCTGACAAAATTTTATTTGAATTTCAAATAATGTGCATATTTACAAAACAAAATTAAATTTTCTTCATGTGCTGAAGATTTTCTCTCAGTATCAAATGTAACCGAAATCTCTTTAGTAGCTTTGGCAATAAAACATATGAAAGCAGTAAGTGTGGTAGGAAACGCATTCACAACCATCCCATAAGGTGTTAATTTTATACATGCTTACATGAAAATGTATGTATAACAAAATATCATTTCATATGTGTTCAGTACTGGGTATATTTAATGAAATACAAAAAAATACAGAGCCTAATGTATGTTGATTATTTTCCCACAACAGCAAACATATATCTGAGATGAATGCAGCTGAAGCTCATGAGTAAAGTGTAAAATTGTTGTGTCCATTATGAACTCTACCTCACAGGCAACTTGCCTCTCATTACTCATATTTTGTTAGTGTTTGTAATTCATGGACACAGATTGCAAGCTACACAGGGTAACACATCATACTTCTCTTTCTCTCACTTTACATGATTTATGATAAAGTGTCTTTGTAGATGAGACCCATGTCCAATTGGAGGTAATCCTTGTAAGACTTATGGTGGACAAAGTGGCACTGGGCCACGCTTACTAAACATATCTACCATTAGGGGCTGGTACAGTAAGTCCATTTCACATTGCAGTACCATGGGACTCAGGCTCACCCCAGTCCCACAATTGGAAAAAGCAACTAATCTAAAGCATCAATCCTTCTAACATGGACCATACCTTGAACTGTGTCCAGAAGCTGGTTGGCCACTGCCAACTCACATCATCATCTGAACTACTGACCGATGATGAAGCATGACTCTGGTTGTCTAGCCACAATGTTTTCCCTTCCTCATCCTTCATTGCTAAACAAGAACAACAAAAAATAATTATACTACACTTTCAAAACAGATTTTTTGTTATAGGCTTATACATTTTGAAACTTTCACTTCAGCTGAGTGTGATGACATCAAACAATCAGCCACGTGAAAAAGGTGTCAGTATCCAGTGTTTCAGAGACTACTTTCTCTGACTGCAACATCAGGAGTTGAACACCATGACTTCATTACAAATTTTGCATTATAAAATTACGAACGTATTTAACAAGATACATAGAAGCTAATTTGAAAAATAAAGTGCCTGAACAATAATATCACACTTAAAACAACAGCAAAGCATGCCAGAATAACTTAAAAGTAACATGCTAAGCACAACAGTATATACAGTACATTCTTGGATCATTTGCATTAACTCCACGTGATAGCCTTTACATAAGCCAATTTCTGAATTGCCATCTATTCTACATGTTAAAGGTTGGAAACCACAACAAGCGATATTCAATGTCATGTAATATAAATAACAAGTTTAGGTCTTTTATGACAAACCTATTAATTTGACAGACAGATACCAACGTTTCTGAGGAAAATGCTGCTTCCATCTTCAAGGAAAAAAGACTGAACCAAGTGTAGATGGAGTGGTACATGACTGGTTGAAGGGATGCTTGGAACCAGCACTATGAGCAAACTAATTAAAAATTATCTCACTGAAAATTGCTGTTTTGTCAATGGGTAAGAAAAGAAGACAGAAGTGTAAGAGAAAGGAATGTGGGGATTTGATTTGAAAAACTAGTCCTTTTCAGGGTCAATGATTCCCATAGCTTCAATCACAGATTCAGTCACTTCTTTTCTTCTGTATATTACATCACTTTTCTCCACTTGATTTGCTCTTCTACCCCAGAGATTAAGGGAGCAGATTCTTCCAAAATGTTGGTGCCTGCTTATCAGACTACAAGACATCACATACCAGATGACTATAACCTCAATGCAGGAGAGTGTGTGTAAGTAACATTTCCTACAGGGATTTATTTATTGCTGTGCTAGGGAATTCCTACCTATTGTGGTGTAAACATTGTTTTGTGCTCCAGAATCGACGACTGCACACATTTCGACGGTTTTTTTAGCTGCAAGATGATGAACTGCATGACCATTCCTAGATCCTGTCCACAAATCCCTCTGGCAGTGACAACTAGTGGAGCCAATGTGGCCTGGGGGCAAGACATCATCATGCATTGTGGTCACCACAACCTGACTTGTTTTTTTTTCTTCTTCTCTATTTTGCTGTTCAGTAGAGACACAGTAATGAGAAAGTAACTTAATACAGACACGGAACTGACCAGATGTTATCTGTTTCAGTAAAGTCATCACAACAACATAGGTAATGTCCACAGTCAGTACCACTTTGGCATGATTATTCTGTAGTTGTCCCTTAATATTAAATTTCTGCATACAAACCAGAAAGTCACCAAATATTTCAACACATACTATTTGATTTTTCAGTACTGTAGCAACAGATTTAGAATCACTCATCATCAAGATATTGTGAACAGACTTACAATCCATACTTCTTCAACATGAATACTTGAAGTTTACAATCAATCGTGCTCAATTCTCAATGTTTGATGCCTGATGACCAACCCTTCCTTCATCCTCAGATTGTGCCTCACAGACAACAACATGCGCATACCCAGAATTTTTCATTTGGGTGGCTGACCCCAAGACTATATAAAATATATGATTGAATTTAAAAAATATGTGATAACAATCATTTTGTAAGTATAACTGCAACCAAACACTGTTTGCAACTGCATTTACATACATACATATATTACCACATATTTCATAACTCACCCACCTAATTTAGACACAAGGGCTAAAATTTTTTTAAGTGTCATCTAAGATATTCTAAGTCTTTTAAATTTATTTTAAAAAATTCTAGTATATTAGTCAGCCAATTTCAGTGACTGTTTTTTGCTGAAGGGCAAATCACGCAAATTGCTTGATATCACCGTGTCTACAAATCTGAGTTTTTTAAATTTCAATATGGGAGGGGGTGCAGCTCTGCAGCTCCCCCCCCCCCCACCTCTTGCCTTGGGTGCACCTCTGGACAACAATATCTCATTTGCAAAAGACGTCTCTTGGGTGTCAGTGCATACCTCTCAGGGAACAGAACCTGTCTAAGTTTTGAGGATCAATCATGGTGAGAGATAATGGAAGTTTATAGGTCATCATAGGATGTGTATGATATTTTTTTCAATTTTAATTACAATTGGCACATGTGGATCAATTTCACTAAAAATCCCAAACATAAGATTTCATGAACATTCATCTGGTGGGAGTCACTAGGCTCCATGCAGACAGACATGATGAAGCTAATAGTCACTTGTTGCCACTGCTTTGCACACAGGCCTAAAAATTATTCTTAAGCAATGAACTGGAAATATGCCTTAATTATGTCATGCAGTTATTTCCTTGTTAAAGGGATATTAAGTGTGACAAAACCCCCATAAGTACTGAAACACAAGTCAAACCACAGTTCTTCCATTCCAGTTTGTGGCCACTGTAAATTTAACAAAATTCTGTGGAAAACTCACTGAGGAATTTTAAGAATGAAAGTTTAAATCGTGTCTCAAATTTATATTCTGTGTATTCAAAAACAAGGAAGGAGCAATAACCACGTGGTTATCATGATGAATTGAATGAGCTGCAATTTATGTACATCTTTCCAAGCAGCCTCTACCAGTTCCTCAATGGCCAGCAACATCACTTCCTATAAAGTTACTTTCTCATCTTTCTTAGTTTATGGAAACACTGAACATGCAGGTGGGAAAATTAAAAGAATTCAACAGTTAAATTCAAACAGAAATACAAACAGATTCCCAAAATTTTTAGCCAAATATGTATGTCTTGAATACAAAAAACAGACCATGCACACATCAGCTTTCTGCTTGCAAAACAAAGACAAAAGTTAATTATACATATACACAACGTTTCATGACTATTTCAATCACTGTTTCACAAACTTAGTAGTGAAGCTACTTCCAGTCAGAAATGTCACAAGAATACTGGTTAGATTCTCAGCCACTTCATGTCTATAGGTGTGTGAAGTTCAAGAATTATTTACACATAATCAGTCTGTTTTCATGAACCAATTCAAGCATTGCACAGTTCATTGCACAATAAAAACTGAAAGTGGTCACTTCCAGGTTGTATTAATGTTCTGATTCATTTTCCTGTTGAATGTGTAATGAAAGAAATAATGTATGAGTGCAAAATAACACTAACAGACAAAGTAATTCATGAAATTTAAGATGTTTCAAGAGACAAAAATAAGTCTGCAGTTCTTGCGAAGTTTACACATTCAAGCTAGAAATCTTTATCTACTGTGGTCAGGTAAATATTTATGGTGAAATGAACTGTGAATTTTAAGGACCTATTCTTAAACGCAATTTATTTGTGTGTAAATTATTCTTGAAATTTAAATACCCACTGCTGTGTAGCCACCACCAATTAGACCCATGTTTACATCATTTTTCTGACTGAGTGACCTCAGTAATCAAGTTGTGACATAAGTCATGAAACATTACATATATTACCAGACACATCTCAGAACTATTACACAAAACATCAATTTTAGCAAAAGAGTATTACATTCTCAAAGGGGAGCATCGGTTGCTCTGCTTTGACAATATATATGAGACATATGAAGTAATGAAGACAACAAACTCAGTAGGTACTCAGTTACCACTCAAAACACCACTACTTTCTACAGTCTTGTTGAAGTGTAAATGGAGTGACTGCATATAATGAAAGTCATATTCAAAAAACCAAAACCATGGAATAAATTGTTATACAATGTGACAATAAGTGTCTGTACTATATTTGTCTTACCAGCTAAAGTTCTGAATATTCTGGCCCCAAGAATTAGAAATTATTTATGTTTATAAGTTGAAATTTAATTAGTACAAAGTTAAAAAAAAATTATTTTCTAAAAAACTCCTCATTATATAAAAATAAGTACATGACACAAAACATATCAATAATTGAGGCCCAGATATTTAAATTTAAGGATTTATAAATATGGTTAATATTTAAAGAAATTCAAGGGAAACATTTCTCATATGACTAAACAAAGGTCACATAAATTACATCACATTTACAATTACATCTATGTGCCTGTAGTGACAATGAAGTTTTCTGAGAAGGTCTGGTTTTTACAGGACTCTAAAAAATTCTAAAATAAATGATGGTGGATAATTTACAAACCTGTGTCTTCTTTATTCTAATGAATTAAAAAAAACTAGAGTGTGGGTATCTTTTCATAATGAGACTGTATCTCTGCCTGGAATGTTCAAAATACACTTCTCCAGAAATAATGAGTGTATTAGTACCCTGATAGTTCAGAGTAAAGACTGTACCATTTGTTTGCAGATGGCTCTCTTGATAGTTGTTCAGATATTTATCACAGATGGTGACTGAGTTTGTGAAGTAGTCTGGCAGAAGCTCCTGAGGGTAATCGGGCAGGCTTCGGGCGTCTTTGGAAGCTGCTATGATCTTCTCCTTCATTTCTTCACTTCCCTTTACTTGCTCCACTGAAAGAGAGCACAGCCTGTTTGTGTGTGTTTTGAAGCTAGCATATCTGTACATAAAACAGATCACAGATGTAGGATGTAGCAACAAACAAAATGAACCATGAAAAAGGAGAAGGATGAACAAACTGATGTCACTTCATTATCGTGGAACTTCAAGCTCATCACCAATAATTGGGTTGTGCACTTCATTTCATTATAACACCATAAACACAATTCCAACAAAATAAAAGACTATGTCATTAAGCACCAACATAATCCAGCATTGTTATGCATTGTGCAAAACCAAAGTCTCATTTAAAAGGAATTTGCCATTGTGTTTTCTGTCTTGTGTTGCATTTTGTTCAGCCCTAACTTGATTCACTGTATGACTTTCATTTTAGAATGGATCCAAAGTGCTAATAAAATGATGATGCTTTCTGCTCTAGAAGCAAGTAGAGATACCATCTGTCTTGCTATGAAATTTTTTTTCCCTCCCAAAATACACAACTAACATAACTTTTTACTTAAGGTGTCACATTCAGATAAAATAACCATGCATTAGCTGCATTTAAGAAATATGGAGATATTATTTTATCTAGCAACTGTAGCTTGTCACTTCCTGACAGCTTGCTTACAAGACAGATTTTTAACATGCAATAAACAACATGTTTCTTAGATATGATTTGTGTCTGTGAGCTGAACAAAAACTTGTCCAGCAGCTTCTTTAGATATTGTGAGTAAAAACCTAATATTAACTGCAATGTATTAAACTAAAATACATGAACCCTGACTCACAGCAAATTCGAATAATGACTAATGCTGTGCTGCCTGCTGCCATTAAAATGGTCTGAATGGAGAAGTGAAGTGAGTTGTCAGATAAAATAATGTCCATATCTCTACAATGTGACTGAGTAGTAGAACCCCAACATTCATGTGATTGAATTTAATCATATATCACAGAGAATTAGATTGTGCATGTGTTCTGATGAATGAAGTAGGAGGCTATGATGGCTATTTTGTGATACATTCTTGACAATTCTTCTGGAAGTACTAAAGATAATCATAAAACCTGAGTCAGGAGCCACTTTCAGACCAATATCATATCAGTTAAATAACCAAATCTATTTTGGATCACACATTTAAAACAAATAAATTACAGGCTGTCTGTCATACGATGCAAAACTAAGTGGAATGGTCTTAAATTGACAGACTCGGTGACCTACTGTCACTTACTAATGATGTCTAATTAACACAGTACACAGGCTCGACAACAAGTAATGCCTGCCAGTGGGCCTAAGTTCAGATGACTGAAGCAGTGAGCAGTGATGTTACTGGGAAAAGTCACTATATATTACATGTAACTGAGCAATTTTATGTTAACCTCTTACACCTTGAAATTAGAAGATGTATAGAAAATCTAAGCTATTTTCTACGATATAGGGTAAGCCTTATAATCACAGAGGCATGGTGTTAGTTCCATGTCTTTTCTTATAGTTAATTTTTCTGTATTGATCTTGCAATCAGAAAAAATCTGTCATTTGGTGTTGAAATGTGGAGGGTTTCACTGAAATATATAAACACATTCTAATTTTGGTTAGAATTGGACAAAAATAATAGATATTTTACAATAGGATCACACATTTCTCTACGCATCCAAAGCGTAATAACAAATTGGCAAAAATTGTAGAGAAAAATAAATTGCACATTTTATGCCCAAAGAATTTTTTCATAAGTATTAGAGCTTTTGAGACAATTAAACAAAAAATGGGTGAACATGTCAGAAAAGTACACTATGCACACACTTCTTAAGTTGTTACTTATCTCCAAGAGGAGTCTAGTATCACATTATTTGTAAATGAAATTAAAGTACTGGTAACAGTCAGAAAGCATTACACAACTTAAAAACAAAGAACATTACACATAAACCAATTCATGATTAAGAAATACTCACATATGAAGTCAGCTGGATTGTACTGAGGCATCACAGTGAGGCCAATATTGCTGAAGAAGTCCACTACTTTATGGACAAGCCCAAAGTAGGCAGTCTGTGCAGGAAAAGAAAATGGAATACAAAAACATAAGACCTTAGTAATTTAATGTTCAGTTCAGAATCAGCAGTTTACCACCATTTTATGTAGTTAATTTACATGTTTGGGGTTTTATGGTATTCTGAAACTCCTGAAAATCTCAACTGAATAAAACAACGTTCAAAGTGTGAAACTCTGTGGTTATTTAGAAGAAATGGATTTAAATTAATTCATCTCATCATACAGGAAGTATGCTTGACATTATATCAGTAAAGCATGAAATAGGAGTCTTTGAATGGTGCTTGTGTGGAATGATGATTAATTTGGAGGAATGTTTAAAAAAGTCTGCATTATTTACATGGTAGCAGTACAACTAGTTTCATTTTAAATATGCTACTATAGCAAATGCACATAAAATATTTGATGGAAACTGCATTAACTAGCTACCTCACTACCTCCATAGACCACAGTCTTTCTTCAGAAGCTCACACTTGTTCAGCTATTCAAAAAATTCTCCGCTGTCTATGGAATATAAGGTTTCATTATCAGATTTGTAAGGACCTTATCTTGAGTCAAATGACTCTCTCTCACATATTAAAATCCTGTATCTTTAAAAATCTGTTTTAATATTAGTCTCTTGTCTGTGCTTATGTCTTCAAAGTAGTGGGAGCTCTATTTGTATATTTTAAAAGCAAATCGGCTCTACATACCTGCCCATTACACAACAGGAGTAGTTTGTCAAACATGTGAAATATCTGAGAAGAAGGTTGATGAACTGTTACAACAACTGTTTTGCCTTCTTTCTCTGCATACCTCTTGAGACTTGACATGAGACTATATGCAGAATGGGAATCCAAACCTGAAGTGGGCTCCTGTTGGCAAGGAAAATAGCAATTACGGTTTTCCTTAGTTGTATCAGCAAGTAACAGTAGTATACTGCCCTATAGCAGAATGCCTAGTTTCCTTTTGCTGTCCTCCTCCACAGTATGTCTGATGTCATAAAGTCTGCATTTGATCATCACTAGAAAGCCTATGCAGTGTAAATCTTATGCTATCTTAATCCATATCTATAGAACAGTGAATGTTGATTTTACACCATTTGCTTGACCGTTAAGAAACTTACCACTTTTAGTACATGGTATATTTGCATACTTTGCATAATTCTCACAATAAGCAGTATTATTTCCCTAAAGCACTTTATTCCTCACCCTAAACTACCAGAAAAAGACAAGGTTTTATTTCTTACATGGCACTAATGCACATGAAATTGATATTATATTAATATTTAGTACAAAACTCACCAACAGTGATTTATTACACTGTTAAGTCTGCCCAGAACTTTAACTGATACAGCTTAACAACACCATAAGCAGTTGCACAACTGAAGTTATAAATAATTGATGCTTATATCTTAAATCATACCCAAATTCTGACAGTTAGTGGGCAATGAGTAGCTTCAGATTGTTTGTGTTCGGTCCATTCTGGGACCATGGAATGAAGTTCCATGGATGGTGGCAGTAAGTGTGAAGCTCAAGGCTTTCTACTCACTGTCTGCTATCTTATTTTACTCCATTACCCTTTGGCCTATGTTAGCAAAATACTCCTATTACTTCCTCCCTCCTAGACCTAAGTTTTTGCTTCAGCACCCTGTTCACAAACACCCTAGCCTGTGTTCTTCCCATAATAAAATGGACCAAATTTCACACCTGTATAAAACATCAGGCAAATTAAGGTTCTGTATATGTGAATCTTTATGTTTTTAATTAGCAGATGGAAAGACAAAATATTCAGTACCGAATGGTAGCAAGCATTCACTGTTTGCAACCTGTTCTCAGTTTCTTCAAGCATGCAATTAAAAAGAAAACCCCAAGACTTTTTCCAAGAAGTTTGTCCTGTACAGTATAAATTTTTTATGATGCTGTATCAACAGTACATATATGAATATATTGTGTCATATGAATACTGTATGTTGACCTCGCTCACTCTCTCATTTTCTGTCTCTTTCACAGTAGTTTAAACTGTGCTAGTCTGTTTTGTAATTTTTATGATGTGTTGCACATCCAACTGTCATTTTGTCTACCTTTTAGATCAATGGAATTCAAATGCAATGTATGTATGCATGTATGTATATATGTCGCCAGTAAAGGTTATTCCATGGATATCACTACCAGCACTTGCGTGAACAGAATGGCCAGACAACTGAGAAAGAATATAGGGAAATGTGCTTGATGGGCTAGAAGAAGATATGGAGTGAGTGCATCTATGGGATGTCTTTACCCTGGCCTCAGTATGGTAACTGTTAATGAAATTCAAATTCCATGGCAGGAATGTCTGGCTATTGTATTATAAAGTTGTTCCCTTTTTGTTTTAGAAATGCATCTGCTGTCATCGTCCAGCTGCCACTGCACAGTTATGGGTAGGAGTTGAAGGAAAAGCACATAGTTGGTCAAATATTCTGTGCATGTTCTTCTATGACTCCCATTCCATCCACATTACTCCACCATTCTACTGAAACCTACTTATTTTAAATTACATTAAATAACTCATTTTCAGATGGGTAACATTTGGCATTAAATATTTCATGCTGGGGTTAAATAATTGCCACAGCACCTCAAAAACCGACTGCTGAAGCTTGCTACCTTGTCACACGTTTGTGCAAGACCAAACAGCTGTCAACAAAATGATATGAGTTATTTGCCTTTGTTGTTACATTAACATCTCTTTGCCAGCATTTCTCATTCTCTGTCACATGCTTGCATGATGGTTGTGGCAAACCCGGAGTCATAGCATTTCACTTTCATTTTCTTTATTCAGTCCAATCAGTCATGCAGTGACCCTAGACATGTCAAATATGTCATAAGTATGAAATGTAACAATATTATCCTACAGTAAATAAAAGTTATAAAACATAGCTTATTTAAAACATACATCTCCATATTTACTTCATGTTATTAGTATCTCTATATTACAATAGCATCAGATAAGAGAATGAAGATGGAAGTGTTACCCATTCGTAATAACTGTCTCACCCTCATTCCCACACAGTAAAATGAAAGAAACCAATTTACAATGTTGTAGAAGATATACTTATCTCCCATAAGTTACATTCAGTATAGACAGTAACAACAAAATCCTTCAAAAGTCGTGAAATGTGTACAATAATAGTACCAACAAATGCACACAAGTATATTAAAATTAGTTTATATTCACAATGAACCCCTACATGCTTCAGCCAACCATGCGGCCATTTGCAGGAATATAAAATATAGAGGCGAAATACTTTATATACTACATACTATATACTTTGTCTTTTATATCCCTGAAGGTGGCCACATGGTTTGTTGAAACATGTAGGATTTCATTCTGAATGTAAATTAATTTTAATATACTTCTGAGAATTTGTTGTTAATATTATTGTATATATTAAAATAATGCACGGATTCTGGATCATACAAAGTTAGGAACTACTTACCCAGTGACACAGTGTCATATCCCAGAAGATCTGAGTCTTCAACAACACTGCTGTGAGAATGTTAAATCTGGTAACAACTTAATTCATTGTTGGCAGCAAGTTTCACAGTATACATAGTACAAATGGACACAGGGCACTAGGTCTATCTTCCTAGAGGTACTGGTTATCAAATGTGTTGGTGCAAACACAGTGCCTCTGTGTCCTGTAGTTAGCTACAGAGGATGTGTTCCTACACATCTCACTATTGGGAACAATTTCATTTATACTGGAAATAAATGCTTTAAAAGAGACTTCTGAAACTGAGTAGATAGTGTCTATGCACATCTACCATCTACCCACATTTCCAGCTCTGTACACATATTCCACAAAATGAAACCTTAAGGTTCGTTAGTACTTGGTCTGAACTGCATACTTACATCCAGCAGCATGAGTGATGGGTTTGTGAGAAGTTCGCATGCAATGTTTGCCCGCTTCTTTTCACCACCAGAAAGACCACGTTTAATGTAGTCACCAATAACTGCAAGCACACACCAGTCAATTTACAATGATTCGAGGCCTCAATAGTGCAAATTATTATGCAATGTAAACCAACGAAATGCACTTCTTCTATATTAACATTTTAATCTCTAATTTTGATGTCTTCTACATGTTTTGAACCCGAAGGTTCATCTTCAGGAAGACGGTTGTATATGCAGTTATGGTATGGTATGTTTTACATGCATCAGTATAAGCAGCCTAGTAGATAGAAGAGTACCTACTAGACTGCTTATAATGATGCATTTCGTTGGTTTACATTGTATAATTATATTACAATGTGCAGTGCAAAAAACCTAAAATTAGTACAAATTATTATGTAGACTGGTCTTGGAACAGAGATAGAACAAGTAAATGTCTTCTTTGTGAGAAATTAACCAACAACCTGGTAGTAAAATCCAAAAGTTCCAGTGCCTCTAATGCCAAGGCCTGCCACTGCATATGACACCAAGCTGGTTAAGTCCACCTGACATCCTTACAATCTGCTCCCCCAAGATCCATCTTACTCACTAGCTGACCCTCTGGCAGCAGCAATTCAATGTCCAGCACATCCAGTCATGAAGATTATCACTGGACATGCCCTACAGCCAGTTACATGCATTTTCCATCTCCTTCATGGTCTTACAACTGACTTCTCTATAGGGCTGTCACTACACAACTACTATATGCATTCCTAGCATCTCCCATTTTAACCATATGTGAAGCCTACCCTAGTCTTCTATATTATACTCTCCTGAACACACTACATAACTAAACCATTAGGTTCCTTATTAAGTGATCGTTACTTATGCCTACTTCATAGTTCTTATTACAATATTTTGCAATAAAATTGTCTTAGTGCTATGCCATGTGGTTACACAGCACTCAAACCACCGTCTCAGGAACCATCTCCATTCTCATCATGGACGGAGATGGCTCTTTAAACCACCTGATATGGCTGATAGCCTAAGGGAGTGTTACCCAATTCAGGTAAAGGTCACCTGATATCATGCCTGTACAGGCAGATGCGGCGGGGGGGGGGGACGACGGGGATGTATCCCGACCGGCCGAACCCGAACCCGACGAGGCG
>Ga0136643_10008443_pt1 | contig 15055 bp, 8 predicted proteins | sample TergutLab28metaG_FD_96883 | JGI IMG/M metagenome (GOLD analysis project Ga0136643, IMG submission 96883) | Labiotermes labralis P1 segment gut microbial communities from Petit-Saut dam, French Guiana - Lab288 P1 (version 3) (version 3) | ecosystem: Host-associated > Arthropoda: Insects >... | reverse complement strand
CACCTTTTTTTTAAATCTTAAGTGTGTTTTTTGTACAGCGGCCCTTTTATAAATGCCCAGTTTTTTTTTTGGGGGTTTTTTCCCGAAAAAAAAGGTTTTTTTTTTTGGGCCCCCCCCCCCCCCCCCCCCCAGTGGGCCAGGGCCTCCTCATTCACGAGGTTTCTAGATCACACTCAGCGACGCACCACAGTCGGTAGGACTCCTCTGGACGAGAGATTAGCTCGTGGCAGAGACCTCTGAAAACATACAACAGACATCCATCCATGCCCCCGGTGGAATTCGAACCCCACAGTCTCAGCAGGGAAGCGGCCGCAGAGCTACGCCTTAGACCCCCGGTCACTGGGATCGGCAAATAACGAACCTTACTTATGTAATATGTGATGTCGGTTATGTAGGGCGTGAACCTTATTAAGTATCGACATTGGCCTTTGTATTAAATGGTATATTTTTTTTGTGGCTCAACAGCCGTACTCGTACCTAGGCCTCCTCATTGCTGAGGTTTTAGATCACACACACACACACACACACCCACCCTGTGTAACTCCTGTGATCGAGTGATCAGTTCGTCGCACAGGCCGCTACCTACACAGCACACAGCAAACACAAGAGATGAACATCCATGCCCTCAGCAGGATTCGAACCCATATCTCAGCAGTCAAGCAGCTTCAGACCTACGCCTTAAACAACATGGCCACCGGGGTTGACAACATAATTCATGTTGTATTTTATGGTAAATATAATTTATAGTAACTTAATACATTGGTGTAACGTTCAAGGTCAAGAGATTACGATTAAAATAACTGACAGTGAATATTCTTCCGCGACTGCAGGTTGCATCATATTTGATTAATATAAACATATGCATATGTCACATATACATACAGTATATGTAATGAGCTAGAGATGTTGCTAGTTTGTGTTGTGACTCGAGCAGACGGTTCTCAGTACCTTTTGGCGCCGGAATTATTTTTTTAATTTTAGCACATCCTGTATATAAAATGTGAATAATACAGCAACCAAATACGTTAGAATTATGAAACAAACTGCATTTTGAAGAGAAAAAAACGGAGAGTGTATACCATATTTAAAATATTCAGTACCTATATTTGTTGAATAAATATATAAAATGAAACTTTAGAGGTTAGCGGTGCGGTACGACCACTATAGTTGACATTAGGCGTCAAAAGGTTAAAGGTTAGCGTTATGTGAGGACGTGAAATGACATTTCACACGGGAACAGTGACGTCACAAATACCGTCTGCCGCGAGTATGTCGAATATCCCACAAGAGCTTGGTGTTTGTGTGCGGGGCTGTAAACCCTTCTTCGTTAGAAGGACTAGCGTGTTACGAGATGTTACTCAGCAGTCATTTATTTACTTATTTATTTATTGTATTTTTAACAGTGTCAGTATCCCACGCTGTTTTGTTGTTGAATTAATGAATTGCAAAGTATGTTAAAGTAAGTGGGTCGTAGCATAATTTCGGGTACCATCCTGCCATTTTGTATGGAGGGCATGAAGAAGAGAACGAAAGAACTTAAGTCGTGATTGCCAATGTCGACCTACGTTCGAAAGGAACATCTTTCAGAAGCGTTACTGCTTGAGCAGGCATCTAGAGCAGCAGGGTGCTAACATGGTGATAAGCCGTCACTTTCCATAAACGGCGGCGAATTGCTACCAGACGAGCGAGAATGTGTTTACTACGTTGGATTAATTATTTCTCTGGTGATATGAAACTGATAGCAGAAGCCCACATAAACATGCGGCAATACGTTTTTAGACAGCAGACGCGAAGATAACAAATTCGTGACCGAATTGTAGCCAGCCAACATTCTCTGAATGTATTGTGCTCTTAATTTCTTTATGCGTGCAGTTTTGATGTTACGATACCTCCCCCATAATATTTGAACTTGTCCCTTTTCCAGAGGATGTCTAAGCAGACTTTATGTTGCGATTTGGAACCGCATTCTGTTGACAAGACCTAAGCGTAGGCGTGACATCGGTATGGAAATTTTGTGCTGCCGTTGAAATGCAGTGTTTCGTGTTTCGTCAGTGTGGATGATTTCGCGTTTTAACGATATAAATGTAAGTCACTGTGATACACGGTTTTGTTAATTGGGCTGTTTCCCGTCCTGTTAAGCGCTCGTCAACACGCAACCTTTCTCGCTTCTCGTGTACCTGTATTCATGTCTTCACTTTCTCATCTCGCTTTTCCTCTAACAGTTAGGGGGACAGGTGGTACGGCCTGCCTTCTCTTCGTGACCAGACTCTCCCAGTTCACATTTCCAGACTGGATTTGTGCAGTCTCACAGAGCAGCCTGCCTTCAATGTCTGCTTTGTAAGTCAGTCGAACATGTTTTGTCATTCTGGGTAGTATTCAGTATACTTTTCAGCCATTCTGTACTTCTCTTCTATCTCTTTCTTTTTATCGAAGTATAACTTCTAATTTTGTGCATATTTTCGCCTAATAACGTTTGAACTGATGAACGGATTTTCACGAAACTTGCTACGAATTCAGTGTGAATTCAAGAGCACCCAAATGCTTGCTACTCAGTTCCGGGTCCCCGATAATTAATACCGACATGACAGTCGTCGAATATGTGAGGTTACATGCACCAAATCGGCGTTTAATGTAATTGCTTTATTGTTAAGGATCGTCTGAAGTCTTCACAGCTTGTTCAGTTTCTTTTGTTTATAGAATTTAAAATAGCCCGCCGGTCGTCGTAAATATATTTCGTATACGTGTCTGTCTGTGCTTATGGAATCATCCGATCTTTAGTAAAATGTCTGCTGCAGATTAAAATGTACCACACCAGGTCTGTACACTTCCCATCCTCGTAACCAACCCTCCTTGTATGTATTTCTTTGCTGTTACCCCGTTTCCTTGGCGTTCCAAGTCGGCGAATGCCAAACGAATTGTCCACCTATATTCTGTCCCAATTGTGTGCCTCCCAGTGGATTAACACAGCAGAATAAGGTAGGTAAAAAGCAGTATAAATTGCAAGATCCCCTATGTAAACCCAAAATTGCTATGATCGACAGTGCGTGGTAGTTGTAGACGATCTTTCGTGTTACGTAAGGTTGATTGATTGATTTGCGATTGGATTCGAGACCTTATGGTCCCGATGCACCTAGGCCTTAGTTGACAGGCCCTTTGTGCCCCATATCGATTTATGGGAGCCCTGTTGCTTTACTAAAGTTCCAGATGGTCCCCCAGACTCGTACTCTTGATGTCCTCTGCCTCCAAGAAAAAGGAGCCCAAATACGCGTGTCTGAGTGAAGCCAAAGCTTCACATGCACAAAGAATGTGGTCCGAGTTTTCAACCTCTGCTGCACACCTCCCACACAGTGGGCTGTCTGACAACCCTATTAGGTGAAGAAGTCAGTCACCTCAGGGTATTATGTCCAGTGAGAAGGCCAGTAACAGCCCTGGATTGTGTCCTGTTAAAGGACAGAAACCTAGCCTTGGCACCCAGACAGGGTCCCGAAATTAGTTCTCGAGCCTGTCTTTGGGTGTCAGCAAGACCTCGTGTTACATCCGATTACAAGTACCTAATTATTTCTTCCGTCTCCAGTTTTCTTCCTTCTGTTACTGGAATCAGAGCCACGTTTTATCTGTCAGTGCTTACCACTTACAGTGGGAGTTTATCCACGTGCACATTAGCATTATACGATGCTGCTCTGTAAGTAGACGCGCTTGTAGGGTATAATATACTGTAACTGTCTGTACTGATAACTGGTCTTCCGGATAGCGGAGAACGGTTCATTGCAGTCAGTGGGTCAGGAATGTGGCAGTTAGGCCGAGAGGGAGGAGGGGTCACGAATTACCGTGCCACATCGCGTGGCGTTGGACGGACCCTGAGGAGGGCGGTACATGTAGCATGCAGAGGGGAGATGAGAATTGAATTCACGGTTTTAATCGGAGGAAACCACCTAAGAGACTGACCTGGACATAGACAGGAGGATAATATTAAAAATATCTTCAAACAAGGCAGGCAATGAACTATTAACGTCACACTGAGGCGCGTTCTTGCAGCTATTGTTGTAGTATAAAAGCAATAAATATTACATATTCTGAGTGTGTTTCTGTAGCCTTAGGTATCCAGCATGCAATGCGCATGCGCCGTATTGTCATCCGTGGCCTACCCAGCTCGACAATATTTTTTTTTTCACTTTATCTCATAAGCGGCACGATTTTCGGAAAAAAAAAGTTACTGAACGTAAATTGTGTGTTTTGATTTTACTCTACATCTTTTTCAGTCATAATATGTAGAGAAAATCACAACACGCATTTTATGGTCAGTAACGTTTTTTTTTTAATTTCTTCGAAAATCGTTCCGTGTATGAGCTAATGTGGAAAAATAGTGTAGAGCCGGACAGGCCACATGCCAATATGTAGCATGCGCATTTCACGCTAGGCACCTAAGTCTACAAACACACACTCAGAATATGTAATGCTACTTGCTTTTCTACCGCAACATTGATTGCACGAACGCGCCTGACTGTTACGTTATACGTTCATGGCCTGTCTTGTTTTCCTCGCACCAAGGATGAGGTAGCATTAAATGTCTGGCCACGGTGAAGGAGCCTCGTACGGGGTTTGGACCCTGGTCGGTTTACCAGCTATCTTGATGCAGTGTTTTCACGATATTCTCCGGTCTTTCCGGGCGCATACTGGATCATTGTCCAGGACCGCTTGTTAGAGTGCTGCATGCTGCTCATTCATTATCACCTATCCATCGGCGCGTATAATTATTGCTGATTCAGAATTCAAATTCTGATGTATTTAGTTGTTTTTCAGTGTACATCCATTATTTTTAACATCAATGGCTAAGAGAGACCTAAAGCAATTAGTATCTTTTGTCAAGGTTTGTATACATATGTATATGTATATATGAATTTCTGTTTACTCTTCCTCTTTTAATTTAATCTGGATCTTTTACCGTTTTTGTCACTTCGTTTTCCTATATGTATTTTATGAAAAAAGTACCTAATTTTTTAAGTCTGTTTTTATTACGGCTGTTTATGTCCTTGTATGCTATTTCTTCATTTGTGTGTAACGATTTGTAATCCAGTAATTGTTCTTGCCACCTCTGTGTCTCTTTACATTACGGTACCACACCCTCATCTTTGTTACGTAGGGGGCATCCTCCCTTTTCTGCGTCTCTGCTTGCACGTCGTAGTTTCGGTAATCCCAGTGTAGTCATGCTAATCCAGTTCTTTCACTCAAATTACGATCTTTGCTGATGCTGAAGTTCCCTTAACTGAAGGCAGAGTGTACAAATACTGGGCGCCAAGTCGCCATGGCGACTGGATTTTGTACTGTGGCGCCTAATTTTCGTCTTTACTCAGTACGGAACTTTATTCATATATCGCCCTCCTGGCGCCTATAGTTTTGAGGTTGTTCCTAGATTTTTGGAAAAGTTTTGCTGCCCTGACCTGAGAATCGATCCATCGTCCGGTACTTTTGCCAGTTTAAGTAGTTTTTCATCACGTATTGCCCCATCAGAATATGAAATCGCTGTGGGCAGTCGTTTTGCACATTTTCGACGTGTATGGAACTGCATTTGCAAAGGGACAGCACGTAGACTAGTCTCGGGCTAGAGGCCCGCGCACCGCAGGTCAGATGTCTGTATGTAGAGGAAGCTCCTGAGAGATATTTGGGCTTTAAATTATGTTTTTATGCTTATTTTATCCTGTATCAAAATTATTCTACATATGTGCTGTTTTTTTTACTAAAACATTGCCTTAGTTTGATTGATTGGCTTTCTAAATTCGCCTCTACAGGCTAGGCCAAGGCTAGAAACCGGACCCCAAAGAATCGACTTATCGGCATTCCCGACATAATATTCCCTCTCCTCCCTTCCCTCTCAACCAAACCCGTTAGACATCACTCTAAAACATTACCGCAAATATCAGATGTGGAACAAATTATGTGACGCGTTGGCATCGAATATAGAGGGCCGCTCGGAAAATAAATTGACGTGGCACATAATTTTGTAACTGAATAACCTACTGTGTTAGTAATTATATCTGACCTGCCCTCGGATTTGGGACGCTGCTGTTATCTTCTGAACGAAATGTATGCGTCACCTTCCGGCCGAAGCTGCTGAAGCAATTGATGGATGAAATGAAACTTTGAACTGAAGTCGTCAACATCGCATGTGGCAACTGTGTTCTCTGAAGTGGGAGACACCTCCTTTCTTCTGACCAGGAACCTCGATTAGTTAAAAAGAGTTTGGGGAAGGAAGTACATTTCTGCTTCTACTGTTCCGGAACGTTTATCAGAGATTTTAAAGCGCATAAGCTTTGAAGGCCATCCCACACCTACGATTTATTGCTGAAAGTAAGTGTTAACTAGATATCAGGAAAGTTTGCTCACTGAATTATGCACAGTGTCTCTGGCACAAGTCTGTGATAACTGGATAACAGACTGTGACGTAAGAGGTGCCTTAATTTTGCACTTATGCAGATAGTGCCGATTGTAGTATGGCCTTCAAGTGGCACTTTGGTATCTAATGATACTGGAATGACAGACACGCTTTCCATGTCACATTATATCGATAAAATATACAGAAACTCTTCAGAGGCTGGCTGTTTCTTATCCGTGCGTACACAGATACTGCCTGTCCATAATGTGGATAGATGTTGGATAACGACGTTTCGGTGGCCATATTTCTTAGTTTTGGTACGCAGGTCGAGCCAGCTCTTACACTGTTCAAGAATGTAGTGACGCGGCCTGGCGTACACTGTTTCAAGTTACGCAATTTCTGTAAAAAGGTAAAAAATTGAAATAACATATGTGAAATGTGCGCTGAATTATTCCTGGCGGGTATGAAAGTGCATTGAGACGAAGGTGGCAGAAGAATACTGCTGGACGATAACACAGGCGGAGAAGCGGTCATGCTGTGGCCGATCAGGTTCCAGTGTGCTGAAGTTTGGATTTCAGCTGGACTCCCTTGTGTATTTTACAGTATGTATACTGAAGTCCGACTTGTTCCGGGTCTTCCGGAACGTAATTACTGGGTAAGTACAGGAGTGTCTGTACTCGTTACGGAACCTAGCTTTGGTCATCATATGGAGAAAGAGGCAGCTTGTCCATTGCCTGTGTTAGAAAATGTAAGATTGCGTTTTGGAGATTTGGGGGTTTGCTTTCGTACGGAAATGGTCCTGTCAGTGAAATCATATGGTCCTGCGATGTTTCGGAAAATGGGGTTCTTCGTCTGCATACGGGGACAGAGCAAGTTTTCTGATTTTGTGGGTAACCGTGTAAACCGATTCAACTTTTCGGAAGCTAACACTTCTGCGACTTGTTGCATGCACTGTGTGGGTAAGCATCGAATAACAGGGACGTTTACAGTTTCGTTGGAATTCGAAGGAAATGCCTTCGAGTCGTGGGAAGTTTTTGAATAAGGCAGAGGACCAACTGCTGCGCCGAGACGAACGTACGGTCTGAGTGTTTTCGTCGTTGATAATAGTCGAAATAGCGTGATTGTAAAGTGGGCTGAGGGGCGGAAGACCGAGATTGTTTTATTTGCTTTTACATAATGATAATGATAAATGTTATGCAGCCAAACAGCTAACAGCACACACTGCAGCGATCTGCGTCTCTACAGTCGTGTATAAAATGCAGCGTGGACGTTCCCAGGCTGTCACGACGGATTTTGCTCAGATTCTCGGTTATGACACCGTTTACGAAAACGAGTTTGTTCCGACGTTTCGGAGTAGCATGATGCTCCAATATTCAGGGTGAATTAACTTCAGTTGGATGCCGAAGTGACTGGGAGAAGGAAATGTGTGGCTTACGAAGGAAGGTTCAAGGATTGTGGACAATCAGTGTCCCAAACAGGGTAGAGGGTATACTGCTATATAGCAAGAGTTACTTTAACCCGTTTCTGCAGTCCATTCATTCTACCCTTCCTGTAGCTCTGCCTGGTCACAGTTCTTGCGGACGTCCCACATAGTACGCATGTTTGTTCTTCCTAATATTTCAGTATCCTCATGAAACTACGAGTAATTCAGTCATCCTGAAGGTTGTGGCGGCACGTTCCTCCGCACTGTCGGAACAAGCAACGCGATGTAATAGCCCAGAAGAGCATAATTACAGTGCAGCGTGTTTGGTATGTACGTACCATTAACGCATGCAGGCCGACGTCAAACGCCGGTTTCCCCGTCGCGTGACAGCGTTTCCTGAAGCCTATGCGCGCGAGTGGCGGATTATACCATAAAGTGCCAATACATTGTGTTGGTCTTTCGAGTTTTTATATAGTGTAAATTGGTAAGTGAGCGTCGTAGTTTCGGAGGAACGTACTGCCACCATCTGCACTGAACCTTGAAGATGAGGGCAGTGTGTTCTGTCGGAACTTCGTTATCCGTCTGCTAGACTGCACGCTGTCACAATATAAATTAACATAAATATCATTCAGGGCACCCACAAAACGATTAGTCTGTATGTTCCCCCAAAGCGCTCGTACGCGATGTCGTTCCCCGGATATTCGCCGACACGAGCACTTCAGACATGAAGTCTGATGTTGCACATTCTGAATTGTAATGCATAATACAAGATATTGGCCGGTCCCAGTGGCCGTTCGGTCTAAGGCATAGGTTTGCGGCCGCTCGCCTACTGAGATTGTGGATTCGAATACCACGGGAGTCATGGAAGTCAGTCTTTTGTGAGTGTTGTGTGTTGTCAGGTAGAGGTCTCTGGGACGAGCTGATCACTCGTCTAGAGAGGTCCAACCGACTCTGGAGCATCGTTGTGCGTGATCTACGAGAAACCTCGTGAATGAGGAGGCCCTGACCCACTGGAGGTTGTCGTGCCAAAAACAAACAAGCGATACAAGATATTAGTACAAATGAAGAACGTCGAGTATATGAAGAATAAGAATCACGTAGTTTTTGGATAAAAACCTTCACGTGACTTGGTTCGCCATGCTGCTTGAGCGATAGATATGCACTTGTGCTGTAACGTGGAACAGGTTGAGGAGTAACAGTTTGCTTACAAGGTGAGTGAGACCTTCATAAATACTGCGTCTTCTGGAACTCGAAATCCTTTTAACGTCCATATAGGTACTTTAGACTGAACAAATATATATTCATCCATTCTTATCGCTACGTCCAGACGCACAGCCTTGCGGCAGATGAGAGGAATATCGCAAAGTTATACAACACCTGTAATTTACTCTGTCTCTCGTTACCCCATCCCTCGTACTTAAGGGACAAGTTTTTGCTTTCAGAAGTAATTTGTGGCTCCTTGTTAAGAGTCTGAGCGTTGATTTTAAAACGTTTATTATGTTCGGTTCACAAGGGTAGTAAACGTTTTTAGGAACAATGTCTCTTCAGTCACTGAGTGACGTGTTCATAACTAATAGGTGTCACTCTTTTGGGAATTGGTAAATATAAGGATAAACAAATAGCGCTTGTACACCGTCAAACACGACTTTTATTTGTTGGTTGGGGGCACTGCGCCATAAAACGGGAGGTTCCGTGTTCATTTACCGCTAAGTTACCAGGAAATTTTCAAGTGATATCCTTCTGGCCACATTCAGTAGCCCTGGGGTCCACTCAGCCTCCATCAGAAATGAGTACAAAGGAATATCCTATGGGGTAAAGTGCGGTCGGAGCGTGGAGCTTACAACTGTGCCTTCCTCGTTCTGCCGAATGTGAAACTAAAGATGGAAGCCCAGCATTCCATCCCCGCTGAGTCTGCATGACTTGTTATCGGGAAGCTGTGCTTTACCTAGATTTTTCTTTATATGATACTAGTAATGTTGATGTGCTGAAGCATCATGGTTGCAAAGTTCCACGTAATCTTTAAGCTCGGAATTTAACAGATAAACGCCTTCGTGCACTGCTCTGCTGTATGCGAGTGTTCGTATATACCATTCCGATCATTAACTCTTTAAATGCCAGCATTAACTGATTTTTTATTTGTATTGGAGGCTGTGTGTAGTATGCGTGGTACTGACTGCATCTTTAAATATAATTTTGGGTTGGTAGCAGGCGAAAGCTGGAAACCTTCAAAGAGGCAGCACTGTTCGGATATCTGCGAAAGAGTGGATGGAAAACTTCTTTTACGTTGTTTTCTTCGTCAAGAGGTTAAGAAGTCGGCCATTATCTGAAGAGTGCCATACCGGTGCTGTTGACGTGTTGCTGGCCTTTAGACATGAATGTATGTATGTGATTTTATGAAATGCTTGGAACCCACAGTCGCCAGTCGACTGAGATTCGGCTGCCTGTAAATTGAGCGCATATTAAATATATACCTTATTCCCACGCTTGCCATTCAATTGTTTACCGTGAAATATTCTACTCTTCCACGTCTCAACTAACACTTACTACAGTTTCTGGTACTGTATTTTCTGTTCTCTAACACAGCGTTTGGTTTGAATCCAGCAGTTTTATGTCACATTTATTATTATTGTTATTTCTGGTTCACATATTTTGACGGTCGTTTTGCGTGACTGTGGAGAAAGTTGCAGACTTCGGCTCCTCACCAAATTTTCAGGTGGTTTAATTAAGGAGGATGAAATGGGCGCGGCATGTGGCACCTGTGTAGGAGATGAAAAATACATACCGGGTGTTGGTAGGGAGACCTGGAGGAAGGAGAAAACTTGGTAGATGTAGACGTAGATGGGAGGATAATATTAAAAGGGATCTCAAAGAACTGGGATGGCAGGGAGTTTGCTGGGTCTATCTGGCTCAAGATAGAGGCAGGTGGCATGTAGTTATGAACGCCGTAACGCATTTCGATGTGCCATAAACTGTGGAGAAGTTCTTAGGTAGCTGAGAAACTATTATATTTTCAGGATTAACTCTGCTTCGTGGATTTGGTTACACTGTCGAGTCATTCTTTACGTCCTACGTCTTTATGTATGATAGGAATTGTTTTCTGATCTCTAAATGCGTGAATGCCAATCCCGATGGCCTTGCGGTCTAAGGCCATCGGGATGCAGCGGCTTAATAGCTGGGATCGCGAGTTAGAATCCCGCTGAGGGCATGGATGTTCGTCTGTTGTGTATCTTTTGTGTTGTGCAGGTGGCGGCCTCTGCAACGAACTGATAACTCATTCAGAGAAGTCCTGCCGTGTGTGTGTGTGTGTGTGTTTTTTTTTTTTGCATGTAATCTAGAAACCTCAAAGTGAGGCATCTTAGGACCGTGTTGGGCTGTTGCGCCGCCGAAAAAGATATGTGTGATTTGTAATTGTCCTTTCCTTGGCGTCTACCAACCAACGTGGCCCCTTGTTTCCGGTGCGTTTCACTCTTCTGCGCGTAGGGCCTGTATGGACCTGATTTTAGGCGCTTTCGCGAAATTTTAAAAAAACATCTGTTGGCTTCATCATGTCCGTCGATTCGTCCATCCATCTGTCCGTCGGCGTGGAACAGCTCGACTCCCACTGGACCGATTTTCATGAATTTGATATTTGATGGTTTTTCGAAAATCTGTCGAGACATTTTTATTAAACTCCGAGAAGAATAACGGATACTTTACATGAAGACCAATATACATTAGTGGTAACATCTCGCTCAGTTCTTTTTAGAACGAGAAATGTTTCGGATAAAAATTGTTGAGAAAAAACACTCATTTCGTGATCAATAACTTTTTCCCCGAAAATCCTACCGTTTATGAGATAATGTGGGTGACAGTCGAATACGACGCGTGCGCTTTGCTTGCAGGATAACCAATGTTACAAACACATACTCAGAATATGTAATACTTTTTCCCTACTGCACCAGTGGTTACTCGAACGCGCCTCAGTGTTTCGTTAATACGTACATTGCCTGTCTTGTATGTGCGTATGAGATCTCAGGTTCTGGCTGTGGTGTCCGCCTCCTGATGCTGTAACTTGAAGATTGATGCACAAGGTTTCTGCGTAACATTAGTATTTTCACCAAACATGGCGGAGAAACGTGATCTGACTGATATGTAATTTTGAGATTTGAATATTTTGTTTTATCCCTTCGGCCTACAGAGAAGAATAACCGCTCTCACTGAAATGGGCACACACATAGTAAATCAACGTCTTTGTGGACGAGATATGAGCTGACTTATTCCCTGTAATTTGAGGTAGTTTTTAATTCTTTGCCCACGTTTTTCTCATATATGCTGAAAATAAAGAACCCAAAATTTACCTGTATGCATTGCGAACTTTTTCTGCAGGCTCCTACTATTTAATTCTTGTAACTGTGTGCATATAAAATTCATATTTAATGAACTTAATAAGCAGCACGGAACCAGAGCCAATCCTGAGGCGGTTAATGGCCTAGCCGACCTCTCAAGGCGAAGGCCTGGGTTCAGTCCCAGACCAGCCCATATGGGATTTGTGACAGACAAATTAGGACTGGGACAGGTTTTTCTCCGAGTGTTTCGGCTTTCCACCACCGCTCCACGTTCTTTTATCTGTCTTAGGCGCTATATAATCTTACTGGTTGATAGCATCGTTAAACAACACGAAATAAGTAAATGCTGTTACACGTCAGTAACATTCCATGTTAAACAGTCTGCAGATGTAGAGAGCCCTTTGTTGCCTAGACCGTATCTGATACGCATGACCGACAGACATGTATTCACACACACACACACACACACATATATATGCATACATACATGCATAAACACATACCCTACACACGTACATACATTCATACACACACATATACTCGTACACACGGGAAGCCAGAAAAGACTCTCGCTCTGGTTCCGAGGGCCACCCGTGACACACAGCCTCGTAACTGTGAGAGACTGATATTGACTGTCGGAAATACGAACACGTAAATGTTGTACTGGGTGGCAGCGAAGTTTGGTCTGTGGTTGAATGAAAGGCACTCTTACTTTTATACTGGCCAACCCAGCGCCTCGGACTTGTGTTAGTGTTTTTTAACTAATTAACGATACTTTATAAACTACATAGGATATTCAAGGTCGAGTGATACTTCGTTGTTGCATGATGAATGGTAAAGACTTGGAAAGAAGCAGCTGTTGCTTGTTTTTTAAAATGTGTCAGCATTTTATTTGAGGAACGGCAGAACACAAGTCGGTCCTCGAGACGAATTTCATGCCCGAGAACTACCGATCACGTAGACACAACGATAACCACTATATCGTGACATTCGGTGATATTGCATAACCCCTACATGTTTCTTTGTTTTCTGTTTTATTTCTTCTCTTTATTTATATTCTTTTCCTTACAACAGGGTTTTCCAGTTCACTGTCAGAATGTCTAAAGTCAGGAATCCATTTCCGTACCTCGCGGATGTGTGACGTCCTTACGCTGATTCAGGAACTGACTAATATCCTGCCTTTTGGTTACACAAAACTCGAATATTGTACGGCATGCATATGGTACATATTTAGCGTCCCGAAACGTGATGTGCTGCGGAGTTTCGATTGAATTCTAGTACTTTTATAAGTCTCTTCAGCCGCCAAGAGTTGAATGAGGCAGAGGTTGCAGGTGGGTAGATTTTGTTTTTGTTTATTATTTCCACGTGACTTGTGACTATAAAATACGAAAAGTGAGAAGGTAGTAGGCATTTTCTGTTCTGTTACGACATCCACTGTATAAACAGATATGAAAGACATTGAAGAATATTGTACTGCATGAACTCTATGTGTTCCTTGTCCGTACATTAAAGAATATTTTATACTCGTATGATTAACCGACGAATGCCAATTTATAAATATGAATCACGTATTATTATCCTGCGGCAATATGTTTCGGTCACTCCTGTGGCCATCATAAGGGTGTATTAAATAATAAAAAACTAATAACAAGCATGCAATCATTATACAAATAATTGTATAAAAATGTATGATCAAGCCACTTCATTTTACACTTTATTGTTATATAACGCTCCTTGTGGTCATAATATATCAAATTATATTATTACCATACGGAGCACTGTGGAATAATAAAGTGTAACATGAAGTGGCGTGATCATCCTTTTTTTTTTTATATATATATATATAGCATTCTTGTTGTAAGATACCCTTACGATGGTCAAAGGAGCGACCGAAACATTTTGGGGAAGGATAATATTATGTGATTAGGCGTACTTATAAATGTGCATTTGTCCGCTTATCGTATAAGTACAAAATACTGTACTCCATTTTTTTGCAGTTGAAAATAAATTGCTTTGTCAATAGAATTCTTGCGTTTATAGCTTTTAAAATTTGTCTGATATAATTTTTTTGAGTGTCTGGTATAATTGGTGTGATTGTGTGTATCGCTGCGGTAGTGACTAAACATCAAATTAAGCATTTAACTCTCGTCCAGGACACCATCCTTCCTGACTTCTGTCAGTTCTTGCAGCTGAGTAGCTACCGCTCGTTTTGCAGTCACCAATTCACCGTCCATAGTAGTCCCTGCATATCATTTCACGGTCGTTAGCCATTTTGATGTCTTAGAGACGTCGACCCGTCCGGTCGATGTTAGCAACTTTGGCGGTCGTAAAACGCCACCGGGTGAAAGCTGAAATAGTTCATTTCTGGCACGTACAGAATACGCAGTCAACGTTTTGTTCGGGCTTTGTGTGATAAACTTCAGCTTTCTCTTTCTAAATCTACGAATTAAATTTACATATAAAGATTGGTTCACCGGTACGGCTGTTCTCTTTTGGGTTGTTCAGTAGATATTTGCCCCCAAAGTTGGACAGAACGAGAGATATCCCGAGTTTCTGTTCGTGTTGCATCAGTTTTGGGGATAGGACATTCATCCGTACGTGCGTATCAGGTCACCGAAGCTGATAAATTTGCTATTTGGTATCACACCGCAAAACAACGAGACCGACGTAAATAATCTACTGATCGTAGTTTATACTTTGAAGTTTTATATTAAATGTATTTTTTTAATCAGAAAAGATATGTTTCTTGTCGCAGTGACCGTGCTGACGTCCTTAGGCTCCTTTGGATACTGCTGTGGCCATATATAGCAGGGTTTTATGTCGGCGTGTTTTGTGTTGGCTGAGCCCTTACCGGGGGGGGGGGGGGGTAAAAAATTTAACCCCCTATCCCCGGGGTTTCAAAAAGTTTGTGGAAAACATAAGATAAAAAAAAACCCT
>Ga0136643_10008442_pt1 | contig 15056 bp, 3 predicted proteins | sample TergutLab28metaG_FD_96883 | JGI IMG/M metagenome (GOLD analysis project Ga0136643, IMG submission 96883) | Labiotermes labralis P1 segment gut microbial communities from Petit-Saut dam, French Guiana - Lab288 P1 (version 3) (version 3) | ecosystem: Host-associated > Arthropoda: Insects >... | reverse complement strand
GGGTTGTTAGCACCTCGCCCAACCCCCAAGCTGGAGGACCACCCCTCGTCGGCTGTCCGCGACTGCTTATTCAATTTATTCGCAGCTGCCCTCCTTATCGGAGGCCGTTCCTCTATCCGCAACCTGAGGACGCGCCATGCCGTGGTGACAGGGACTCACTACATGGACATTAATAGATAAAAATTTCAAAAATAAAGAATAACAATCCTGATATTCAAAGTAATTAAATAAGAATTGTAATTAACTACTTTATTATAACCTGTAACAGTAATTATGGATACATCACTAATAACATAAAGTATGAAAAACAATTACATACACACACACGTATGTTTACAGTATAACGTAAACAGATGTAAGTCTCAAAACATTAATACATGAATTATAACTGCTCACTGACACCACCAGGCAACATAACAATATCATCTCAAGCACAGTAGCTTTGGGGTTGATGGCATGACAGTTGACAAGAACCTACTGTCTTGAAGTTTGAAAGAGTGCTGCATGTCAAATGATGTCAATGGGACAGAACAAGAGGTCCAGTGGCTGGAAGTTATTATCATGAATAAAATTCTTCTAGTGATAAAAGTATTTGCAATGATTAACTTAATAACATGTTTGTAACATTTACAACAATAACACCAACATTTTATATCTGGTGAGTATTTAATTCCTGAATATTATCTTTGCAAAAACTAAGTGACAAGAAATATGACTAACACGTAAATAATATGTACATAGTTATTTCCCCCAAACTGAGGTCTGTAAAGGGGGGGAGGGGAGAGGAGGGGAGGTGTCACATTGCATGCAAGGCAACCTTATTTTCAAAAAAGTTGCTACTATTTTCCAGGAATTCTTCCTGCACTTACCACATACATACTGTCTGAACTGTAGCACCTGTCCTCATTTCTGCTACCTTTCTACCATTCCAAGAACCATCTTACACAGTGGAGAACACAGTCAATGCAAGACACAAATGTAAATGCCAGGAAGACTACCACATCCACAAAGGACACTTATAATCTGAAAAATAAACACACATGTACGTGAAATACTATGGAGAATTAAAACAAGTAAGGAGTTGGATGAATTAAACACCGGAACAAAATAAATTATGTTAAAGCCCAACGAATGAGTTGGTTTGGACACACAAATTGAATGCCCAAAACCAGCATAGTGAAAACAATACACAAATGGAAACCACTCACAGGAAGACCAGCTGGAAGGCCGAAGTCTAGATGGGATGATGATGTCAGGAATGATTTGAAGAAGATGAAGCTTGTGAAGTGGGCAGAACAAGTACAGGACCGCTCTAAATGGAAGGCTATTGTCGAGAAGGCCAAGACTCTTTCATAGTTGTAGCACCATAGTAGAAGAAGTACGTGAAATACTGATATAAATGCAACCAACTACTAGCCGGCAAATAGTCATGTCAATAAGAACTAAACATATGGCTTCTGAAGACACATTATAGCCATACGGATGTGTCTGATCACCTATATATATACTTAATTATGAAAACACTACAGAGTGACCTCTCAGAATAACAAACAAATGGGCAGGAATATTAGTCAACAGCACTGTAGCATGTGGCAGTATTCCAGTATTTGAGTATCTGTAAACTACAGTACACCTGCAGACACATAAAACCCTCAATAATTATGAACTTTTGTTGAAACAACTAAACACTAAAATCTTGGTTGCTATATGTAGTACAGCTTTCCAGTTTCATCAGAATAACACAGAATTACTGTTGTAATTTCATAATATTGAGTTTGTTCGTTTCAATACATTACAAAGTACTTAAAAACAGTAGAAACACCATATAATGTATTTCACTTAAAGTTCCATTAAAGTAATATGAAGCTAGTTGGTTCAGTGTTAAATTTCATCCATTTTAAGAATTTCCTCATGTAGTGTCCAAATTCACTATTCACCAAATAAACTCCACATAAAAGGTTCACTATAATAAGTGCTGTTCATATTTATGGATTGAACAGACAGCATAAGCAGCTATAACACCCACAATCCACAATGATCTCACTATACAGGCACTGCCCAACTAATACAACAGTTGCATTCCCAAAAGCAGTCATGTTCCCCACAAATGTTAGAACAATGGTTATGCCCTTGTCATATATTCAGAAAATATAATTCAATAGACTTTAATATCATGCATTTTAGCTGTTGATAAAACCTATATTCTTCATTTTTTTGTTTTAGTCTTCACTAAAAAATTTAAAAAAGCCCATATGACATTAAGTTAAACAATATTCATGTAACAAATATTCACAGAGTGTGAGAATTCCTGTACATTACATCACTCTGAACAATGTTCCTTTCTTAACAAAAACACTGAAATTACATGGGTGACAGATCTTCATTCCAGCTGATGATGAGCTGTCGATACACGGTGCACATACATGAAAACTGAGAGTCCATAAAGAATTTTAATTGGAAAAGCTGAAAGGAAGAAAATCCTTGTCAGATACAAGATGCAAAGGTGCAAACTGGACCCATCTTGTATTAGACTTCTGGCTTCCATAAAAAGGCTATGAATTTCTTGAGCAACTAATGACCATCAAACTCTCAAGGAAGACTATACTCCACAAAGTTTAGCCCTATAATATGGACACCATTTTACATGAAGTTATGATAAGATCCTACCAGGAAGATACAAGCGGTACGATCCTCCCAAATGTTGACACCCACCCACAAGGGTACACACTGTTATGAACAAGCACATCATAGCAAAAATATTCAATGCCATGAGCACCTGAAGTCTCATGCTAATATGATTTACTGTCAGCTGCCACCCTGATAATTGTAAAAATCAATTGCACCTACTGAAATAGTCCTGCTCAGTAAAGCCTGGTATCAGTACAAACATAAACTCCAGTGCAGCTATAAACCATGATTCTGCCTGAAAGCTCTTCCTCCAAACGTTGCATTATTTTCTCAAAATCAAGACAAATCCATCCATTTATGACCCCTAAACAGAAAAAAAATGTGTAATGTCACCATAAATTTGAGCTTTGCAAAATCAGCCTCAACAGAGTTAAAGCTACAAATAAATATGCAATGGAGGTTTTACTGCCTGTATTTATTGCTTTTGTTACATGAAGATGTGTTACATGCACTAGTGTGTTGACCTCCAAAGACAAAATACATCAAAACAACTCAAAAAGTTGAAAAGTATGATGTGCTGTACATACTGAATGAATAGTCACTCCGTACTAAAGATTCGCTTTTACTTTGATTAACAGGAAATTACAAATTTAAATAAAAGGTTAAAATGTTACCAGATCACACAGTGGTCTTGCTGAAGCCTTCTGTTTAATACAACCATCCCTCACTCTTCGCGGGGATTAATTTCCAAGACCCCCGCAGAATGCTAAAATCCACGCATAATTGAGCGCCCCCCAAAAAACAACGTTTTAGCACTTTTTGGTGTTTTTATTATCTTTGCAGAAACACTGTGATGAGATGCTGCTGTTCCTCCTTCACCTTCCTGAACATCATGCGGTATGGCTCGAGAACCTGTTCCAGTTACCGAAAAATTTGGATACCCCTATCCACTGAAGGGGCGAAGTGATGCATTTTTATTTTCGGGGCGACATAGCGAATTTGTGAACCCGCACAGTACGCGTCCGAGAATATCTTGGTAGACTCCAGTTTAAATGTGATGGCATACGGTGACGTACGGGAGAGGAAATGAAGGGGAAACTGGCGAATGGAGTGTGTAGCCAATACCCTTCACACTACCTCAGAACACGGTGTATCCAGCATTACTACCGCTGATGCGCACACCTCGGCTGCCAGTAGTCGACTGAACTGACGCCCCCGCTGATTTAAATGGACTTGTCCGTTTCGCCGAAAGACGAAAATCTTGTTTCTGCACATCTGCTAACACATTTCAACTGGCTTTTGTGACTGTATACAACAGCGTACCCCAAGTTCCCGAACTCGCCGCTAGGGTCGAGAACAACAAGCAGTACAACATTCGACTACTAGGTGTCCCGAGTCTTGTCCGCCTGAGTTTTGCAGCCAAATCTCTCTGCATTGCTTCTCAATTGGCGCTTTCTGAATCGTTCTTATTAAGTTTCGCTTCAAACTCGGGAAAAAATGCAATGAAAACAAAGAAGACAAAACGTGGGTTTACCGCGTTATGACACGTAAATCAAAAAAGTGGTCCTCTCAGCAGAGTAGGCGAGGCAGTCAGGTCGAATATCACAAGCACGGTGGTGACTTATTTTTTGACTGCGAGGAATGTGTTCATCGGGAATTCGTTCCTTCAGGCCACACGGTTGATCAGCATTATTACCGGGAGATGCTGCATCGTATGAAGCAGCAAGCACACCAAAAACACCCGAAAAGATGGTGGAAACAAAATAGATTGATTCACAACGACAATCATGTTGGGGCACGCTGCTTTGTACGTGAAGAAATTTTTCGCCGCTTAAACACGGTTCAGAAGAATTAAAACGTCTTATCATAAGCATCTGATCAAACACAGCAACGATTCTATCACTGGTTAACGCATTATAGTGTTATCCCCACCCGCTCCCAGAGGACTCTAAAATCAATGGCTGCGTGATCTGCTCATACCGGAAGTGAAAACTTAAGACTAAGCTACACGGATGTTGGTAGTGTCATCGCTGGATGCCTTCTCCCTTCGTTTTGAACCCCCATTCTTCTTACTAGTCTGATTTGCTGCTTGTGATGTCTTCGTGTTGCCAAGAATGGACTCGCAACTACGAGGAAATCGTTTCCAGGATGTTACACACAGTCCAGAACGTCACACAAAATAGAATCTGCTGACTGTAGCACACGAGATTCCACAAAGTAAATTCCAGCGGAGATTATCTTCTTTTTCTTCTTCTTCTTCCATCACTTTCCTTGGAAGCCCTTCGCCTCTTCTTTAGCAGCTTCTCAACAGAACATGTTTGTATGGGATGGGGTAGTAGCCCCACGCCCAACCTCCAACGTGGAAAACCAGTGTATCCTTTTTTTTTTTCTCTCTGGGTCATTGCCTTTGGCCTGTCTGACAGAGTAGGCCCTACCAGTAGCCACACTAACGCCAGCATAGCTGTCAGGATCATTTGGACCACTCAAGACCCACTGCTACGTCCAAGTTGGGATATCAAGAAGGGTGGGGGGTGGGGAGCTTCCAGCAGACAGAAACGCTGGACACGTTACAAAATCCCGGAAGAGGCCAACAACGATTAAAAACACGTGTATGCATATTTTGTTATCGAATCGGTCCTGAAAATTTTGAATATTCCCTCGCATGCTAATAAGTCATATGTAAAATAAAGAATAAAACAAATCTGTTATCAACACAGTCTCATCCCAGTGCAGACTTTATATGCTTTTGCAAGTGGTACGACTTCGCAAGACTTGTGCTGAGTTTTCGATAGAAGAGTAAACGATCACGCAGGGTCACTCTCATTTGACTTGAGAAATGTAAGAGTTGCGCAATAGATGGGGAAGAGCATAAAATATGTGTTCCATTCCTCTCTACAACGTTTTGCGAAACACGTTACTCTCCGACCGACATTGCTGTAGCGAGTCATGTTCGACATACACGCACGTTGGTTTTCATGTACAGTGGCCACTGAAACTGTCCAACCTAAACAGAAGCCAAAAAAGCCATGACGATTTTTCGCAAAAAATTTCTCCAATATTAAATTTCACAAAAATCCGCTACTTCACCTGCACAGCCAGGTGGAGCGATTTTACCAGGAGCTCTCCAGTGATGCGAAGCGGTCTAAAAATCGTGTTCATAAACGCAAAGAAAGCGTCAAAAAAATCCTCAGAAAAAGAACGTGTTCGCAAAAATACACAGAAAGTAGTCTACTTATTCATTCATTCAATCATTCCATTGCCATATGCAGAATACGACGATTCCTTGCCGTTCTCAGGAGCTTCTTCCATTCCTCTCTGCTACGTACTTCTTCCTGCCACCCTTCTCCAACAACTATTCTTCCATCCTCCCTCACTTCATCTTCCCATCTATTCCTTGGTCTACCTCGCAATCTTGTTGTTCCCAAATTCATATATAATGCTCTTTTGGGAATTCTATTTTCTTCCATTCTCTGTACATACCCAACCCAACGTAATCTATTTAACCTTACTGTCTCTGTTACAGTAGGTTTTATAACAACTGCATAAATTTCTTTACTGGTTAACATAGTCTGTGGTAAATAAAATATAAGGACAAAATTCATCCCCCCCCACCCAAAAAAAAAAGGTGTGTTCAAACTGAAGGCACGGATCGTGTGCGTCGAGAAGAAATTCCTACCGCACAGGTCTCTAGTTTCATATACCCACTACAGCAGTACTAGTGCAATTTTGTGAATGGCTTATTCTTCAAGAAACACATATTCGGGGAAAGGGTAGTCTGTCGGATACAGCCTAAGATTTCCGAACCGTCGACATGATACAGACATGTTTGTGGACATATCTGCACCACCTACACACGCCTAGCTCCAGCGATCAGTACCACAAAACCCGCAGGTTTTGTAACATTTTCACGCGGCCACCATTTTACAACCTACAAGAATACACGTTACACGTACTTCAAACGGTCCAACAGCTTGGGGTTTGGACGCAGAGTTAACGGAACGTCACTGCCATACGTTCCGTGTCACAAACGTTTCACGGGGGGCCGGGAATAGGACGGGTTTTGTGGAATCACGTAAGTAAGACCGCAAAACGGAGGGAAGTGGTTCAGTATCGTGCCTACAGGCCGTCTTCCGTATTACCGGAGTTGATCTTTCCCCGTCTGCGAATACGGTCTTAGTTTAGTAATATTTTCCACGGGTTTGTCCTACAATATTTATAACGTCCACCAATCTGTACGTGTGTCTGTTACGCTCTGCTTCTCCTGATGGGATATCTAAAAAATTGACTGTTATCACACGCAATAATTTGAATCACAGCACTCTACTGTGTGTGACACATTTCTGAGAACACATTCTAGAGCAAATCCTCTTGCTTTAGAGGAACCGAGTATATGAAAGACTCATCAGCGTTGCTAGACAACACTTAGGTTGATGGAGCATAGTAAGAATCAGACCGTACGTGATGCTTTCTCTGACTGTACGAGCTCAGTATTTTTAGAGGTTCCTGCTGGTGCTGCTACTGTCTGCTAGTCACGGCCTGCATTGTAAACTTACTGGAACACGCCAGTTGTCGGTCTCTCAGTGAGATGACGGCCCCTATCTAATACGGACATAGCGTTCGAATGCTGCCGGCTGTCTCGCGCATGCAAAAGCAGATTCATGTCACAGTTGAAACTCGCCAGACAATCCGACGGGAGGACATTTGTTAACAAAAGGTAAGAATAAGAATTAGACGCGTGCTAATTGCAAATACCTGTGGACAGTAAGATATTAAAAACACATTCATGAGCAAATAAAAAGTACAGTAAATTCTGGGAACGAATGCTGCCACAATAAAAAAGTACAATTTATCTGTTATTGTATAAAAGTGAATCTTGGTATCTCATATTCAGAGCTGATAGAATGGTGGTGTTTGAGAACAGGACAGGCATTGTCTCAGTGTAAAAGCAATAAGTATTACATATTCTGAGTGTGTGTTTGAAGCCTTAGTTATACAGGATGTAATGCGCATGTGTCGTATTGTCATGTGCGACCTGTCCGGCTCTACAGTATTTTTCCACATTATCTCATAAACGGCATTATTTTCGGGGGGGGGGCGGTTACTGAATATAAAAGGTGTGTTTTTAATTCTCTGCAAAGTTGTTCTGAAACATTTCTCATCCTAAGAACACTTGAGCGAGATATGATCGTAAATGTACATAGGTCTACATGTAAAGTACCCGTTATTCTTGTCGGAGTTTAATGAATCTTGGATTTCCCCGGAAGATTTTCGAAAAAAAATTCTAATATCAAATTTCATAAAAATACGTCTAATGGAAGACGAGATGTTCCATTCGGACGGACGGAAAGACATGAGGAAGCTAGCAGCTGCTTTTCGCAATTTGCGAACCCACCTGAAGAGGTGCTGAGAAGAATATTCGGACCTCAAGGTGAGAAAGCAATAGAGCGGATAAAACTGCACGCCTCCTGGCGAACTTAATACCTTGTACTGCTCGCCAGAAATTATTTGGACGATCTAACCGAGAAGGGTGTCAATAAAGGGTAATTACCAGGAATGGGGATGTGTGTAGTAGAATGAGAGTAGACACCGTCCACCACGATTGAATTTCTGTACGTTTGAATGCTGGCTGCATGTTTCGGTTTTAGTGAAGAGCCATCATGGAGCACTTAAAAGTATATGGAGAAAAATTATTAAATCCAACACATTAAAATGCTACTTTTTCAGATAACTAAGATCTCACTTTTACAAAAACTGGAGCTGTATAAGCTGAAAGAAGGTAAAAGTCACGAATGTATATTAAAGTATTAAAGTATACAACTCAAATTTTTGTAAAGCTTTATGAAAAAGTGTGATTTTAATGCGCTGTGTTTATTTATCCTTCTCCATATATTTTTAATTGCCTAATACGGCTTTTCATTAAAGCCGAAACATGCAGCAAGCAATAAAACTGATATATTTTGACGTTTTGCTGACCGTGCATCTCAGTATATTTATCTCAGTAATTAACCAACTTGATGCCTCTGGTATCATCACACCTATAGGTGTGATGATACCAGAGGCTGTGTAATGCAAGTTTCACCTCCTGATGATGAGCACATGTGCTCGAAACATGTAGAGGCATGAAATAAACTTATTGTAAAACAAAAATTTTGTGGATCAAGTTGGTTAATTACTAAAATTGAAAAAAAACTAATATAATTTCAGTTGTGGTTGACGTTTGGTATTCTCCTTCTACTGTTCATGTATCATAACGGGATGTCATGGATAAAAAAGGGATATAGGTAATTCGCATAGAATTTTAGCCGGAACACATAAAAGGGAAGTTTTTTTCGGTGTGCACAGCAACCTACAAGTGAAATTGATCTTAACGATACGAGGAATGGGGTGAGGGCGTTGATCGGGTTATAGAGACTCAACACGGGATGAAGTGGCGGGCTCTCGTGAGAACAGAAATGAAGCGTGGGGAAGGCAGACGCCTTCCGAAACCCTTTCAAACTCCATGGATCAGAGTCCTCTTTGACAAACAGCTGCTCAGCTAGTCAAGAGAAACTGCTCGCCCGTATTGAAACTGTACTTTCATTATCGTGTTCACAAGAAGCCATGCCTCCTCTGGGCCTCAACCTCAGCCATACAAATACAGTCCACCCCACCCAACAGAAATTTAAGATGAATTCTAATGTTTTCCTCCCACAACTTTAAACGGTCTTCTCTCGTTTCAAATGCGTGCTACATACACCCCTCCCCGCTTCATCCCCCTTGATTGGCCACTCTCATAGCACATAGATGACTGAACAATGTGAAAATCTTCATCACGCAATTGTCCCCAACCCCCAATTACTTTATACGCCTAGGTCCCAACATTCAGTTCAGCATAGCGCTCTCGAACGCCCTCAGCCAATCACTTTCATATTGTTCCTTCCATCCATTGTACAAGATTTACAAATCGTTACAGTCCCAACAAATGAACAGTTCCAATATTAAGTATTTCACTCTTAATTAGCTCGTACATGTTTCGGCTTAACATCTGATATGCGTACGCGTTATAAGACTATTCTATTGCTGTAAGTTTTAGTAATATCAGCGTTATTTCCGAAATAATAGCCGGAACTAATTAGGAATGAAATACATAACAGTGGAACTGTGCATTTGCTGATACTGTAACGACATGTAAACCCTCAGCCAATGTTCCTCCCTTTACTGAGAGATCAACTTACATATATACACAAAACAACAAGCAAATTTATAGTTATGTACATGTTCTGCGATATTTACGTTCTTAGACAGCATACAGGGAGACAAAATATTCTCAACTGAATGGTACCAAGTATTCCCCGAATTTAATCTGCTCGTAATTTCTTCGTAATGTAATTTTGACTCGTCAATGCCAGTCCCAATAATCTCTACTCTGCAACACTGTCAAAGGATTTATGTTGCTATTTCGTCTGACCAAATTCATGTATAGAGATTCAATGCAGAATTGAATTAAGAAGTAGCAACGCCAACGGCATAATTCGTGACAGTTGGGAAAGAACGTTCTTTGTCGTCGTTCCAAATCGGGATTTGAAGAAATACAATCAGCTTGTTCATCACCTGTGCTTGTTTCATAACAAACAACCTACATATATACGGTAATCTTCAACATCAATTACCTAGCTGTACGTTACTTGAAATTGGGGTTCGAAGAACAGGTACTGTTGTACACGAAATTCATGGCCCAAGATTTATACACGAAGCATTTCACCGAAATTTCAGCTACCAATATTCAGTCTTTCGACAATTTCAGATTATATACTATATGTGTTACTGGAAACATGATGAGCACGAAGGCGACCACGGATCTGAATTAGTTACCATATCAGTTCCGAAATCCTAAAGACCGACGGCGTAATTTAAGAAACTAAGAGTACATCCTAGAGTTTTCACATTGCGTTCTACACAGTTACAATAACTTGTCAGCGATGAAAATGAAAAAGTAGAAGTGCCAACATAAGTCCGCAAATTATCGGTTGTTTTATATTTAGAATTCACTCGAAGGCTGTTGGTCGTCTTCGGCATGTGCGAATAGTTTCCAAACACATACCCTCAAGTACCTATGCATGCGTTAAACGATTCACAACACAACTGCATGTCCTAAGTTTAGCACCCCGATTCCAACGACTTATCAACTAATGCTATTCTTTTAATTCGGAATTCTTCGTGAAAAAAAATAACAACCAATTACAAGAATTTTTATCTGTATGCAGGTCAAGTAAAGAAACCAAATCATATGCACGAGCAAGTTATACTATCAGGAGAAGGAACAGCAAAGAATGTGACGAAGTGTTGTATGATATGTTACATGTACATACTTTGTCTTAAGCTGTCTCCAGGTAAATTCCCTTACTAACTAGAAGATGGATATTGTGTTACGGTATCAGTAGAAAAAAAACAGAATTCTAATCCGTAAATAAGAAACAGGAGACACAATGATACACACAAATCGTCAACAGCCATGGAAGGTAGCTGCGAATTTACAAAATAAACAGGCACGGAGAGCCGACAAGGGGGCAGACTTCCACCTCGGTGGCTGGGCAAGGGGCCAACAAATCCTCACCGTACAAGCTTTACACTTTAGGCATTGGAATAGACAGCCTCGAATCTGGGCAGATCCTTAGGAGAGGATCTGGTTCAGGATAGGGACAGGTGACGGGTTCTTGTGAGCACGGTGATGAACTTTAGGGTTCCATAAAATTCGGGGAATTTCTTTTCTAGCTCAAGACGTGTTAGCTTCTCGGGAATGACTCTGCCCCACCTAGTTTAGTCAGTCAGTTAGTTAGTTGGTTAGTTCAACAGCCATCAACATTACACCCTATCATACATACACTTAACTGTCCATGGTGATAATGTTTGCATACGAACGAATACTCACCGAAAGACACCTTCTTTTCTTTTGATGCAATAGCCCCCAGTGGGCCAGGGCCTCCACATCCACGAGGTTTCTAGATCACACACAACGACTCATCACACTCGGTAGGACTCCTGTGGAAGAGCGACTGCTCGTCGCAGAGACCTCTACCTGACAACACATAACACTCGCAACATACACACATCCATGACCCCGGTGGGATTCAAACCCACAATCTCAACAGGCGAGCGACCGCAGACAGCGCGGCTCCTGGAAACGGCCAACGAAAGACAATTACTGAAGTTTATTGTCATTAAATGGTCGTTACAACATCTGCCTATTCAGATTGCTCAGAAGTAACAGCTGGCTCACGACAATGAACACAGTCGAACTGTAAACGTGTTTATTCTGCCTAGAATTGAAACAGACTCTTATCATGTTCTGTATCTCCCACAGACATCGCGTATGTTCACAGCATGCCCGATTATTTTTCCAGACATTCAAGCAGGAGGGTAACAAAATAAAAATTACATTCACCGAGAAATGAAGAGCAGGTTAAAGTCAGGATATGCCTATTACCGTTCACTTCAGTAGCTGCCTTCCTTTCTGCTAGTCAGAAACGAAGATTAGCAAAATATGCAAAACTACAAATTGAACCGTTGTTCTGTATGTTAAGGGTGATATGAGAGAATGCTGTGGAGAATATTTACATCTCTGAGGAACAACGTAGTACGGGATTGAAGACAAATGTATAATGAGGAGTTTCACGCTGAGTTTTCCCTAGATACTGTTTGGGTGATAATACAAGGACGGCGAAGTAGTCAGGATAAGAAACAAACACGGAAGGGAGTTCAAAAAAACTTTGGTCGGAAAACCAGAAGGAAAGTGAAAAGTTTGGACAACTAATCGTAGACGCCAGAACATGAAATTTGGCCTTAGAGAAACAGGGTGCGTAAGTGTGAACGCACAGGGCAGATACGACATTCGTGTAAAACTTTGGTCGGAAAACCTGAAGGAAAGAATTTAGGAGACCTATCCTTAGATGTGGCGAAAATTAAAATGGAAATTACACAAACAGGGTTACAGCGTGAACCGGATTCATCTGGCTCAAAATTAAAATCGGTTGTGAATCTTCTGAACAAGGTAATGTATCTTCGGTTTCATTAAAAGGCGAGAAACTTCTCGAGTTGTACAGCAATAGATTCTGAATACGAACTCTGCTTCTTAAGACAATCAACAGGTCTGTCAATTTAGTTAAGTCAGCTATCTGTTCGGCAAGAGAGTCTACTGCCGAACAGTGCAACGTACATACACCAATAAGGACCCAATATATGCAGCCGCACCACCACCGTATTAACGACACGCCGATGTATTTTTAATGGACTCTTTTAACAAATGTAACTTTAGTAAGCACCAATCAATGCGCTCCCTGATGACGGTGTAACTGTAACACCGAAACATGTCGGAGCTCTTTTAATGTAAATTTGAATATTGTTTTTTTTAAGACAACTCACTAGTGCATCAGTTGGTGAATAAATAAAACTTTGATAAGACTTGAAAGGTATTTATGCTTCATTCGGTACTACGGTCCCGAAACTTGTCGAAGAAAGCTACATGTGTGCACATTCAGTTGAATCGGAATTTCAAGTGACCTTCAAATACAACAGGGAACGTGCATAAAGTGGGTCAAAAATATACGGTCACCTCTGGAATATGTAGCTAGATCGAAATAACCACATATTACCGCTGAGACTTTATCCAGTTTTATACTAGCACATAATAAATAAAATGTATCAATATACGGAGATACAGTCGTCTGTAGACAGTAATGCAGACAACTCCCAAAACGTCGTGTGTGTTAAACATACCTAAGACACAAGCACGCTAAACACGACTGTGCGGTAATGGGAAGACTGCGCGGGCATTCATATTGCCAAACATTCGAGTCTTCTGGAACGGTACGCCGTGTATTGTGACAGAATTGCCGACTCTTCGGAAGACCCTACTGCTTCCGTCTCCATGGCAGTACTACACTCTTCTCGCAGCAGCCTCCAGACGAAGGCCGCAAGCTCCTCCGACAATCCAGCCACTTACCAACCTACGCGGCGTCATGTTCCGCTAGACTTTATTTTCACCAGTACGGCTGCGAGAACCACAAACTCTTGCGAACACATTGTCGAGTTACCTGTGTTTGTACACTGACACAAATGCAGGTGACAACTTTACTGCCTCCACGAGACGAGGTCTGAACTGTAGAGGAAATGTGCCTAATATCGTCCCCATTTTTTAATTCTCAAATATCGAAAAGATGATTAAGCACAAAAAGTTGGGAATGGTGTGGGTGTAATTTGATGTTCATTACTTAAGGCCCCAGGACCTATTTTCCTACTGTCCTTCCGGAAGGTTAATTTTTAAGCAAAGAAAAATAAGTGTTAGTTGGCGATATTAGGAACACTGTGTGCCTATTAAATATGATACTTTACACTGAAATAAAACGTAGTAAGCTTTTAAATACAAATTTTAAGCAAAATACGCTCAAGTGAAATCAAACTCTATTATATTAAAATCGGGGTTCTGTAATTATTGCATCAAAATGCCGAGAGAGAGAAAGAAAGAGCGAGCGAAAGGAATTAATGACTGGATCGAAGGAAAAGAACTTACCGGAAGACTAGTATACATATGTTTTGCCGAACCTTGTAGTTAAGGTAAACGGGCAGAGCATTTATTCGATGTTGCGGAAAAACCAAAGAAACGTTTTCCAGTCGTCTGTACCTGAACGCTCTTCATGGCACCACTTGTAGCGTTTTGTGCATTTGATCCACTTTTCGACGCGTCTGTGTCTAGTACACAACCCCGAACAGTACAAGTACTCACCGTCATTATCCGAATTTTCTTCACCAGTTCCTACGATACTGAGCTCTTCATATTCTTCGGAGTCTAAGAATGATGACTTTCTTCATCTCATGTTCACCACGAACTGCTGAATCATATGCATCACTAGGACCGGACTGTCTCTTCTTCTGCAACCGTATTTTGGAAGCATATTTCCTCTGATTTCTAGTATCTTTCCTCTTTTGGTCTTCTTGAAGTTTGTTGTTTAAGGCAAGCTCTTCAAAAAAGCAGCAGATTCTTTCCTGGAATGCTCACGTTTTGTTGTCTGTTCTTGTTTCCTGCCAAAGGTATCTGGAACAGGGCTAAAGAGAGGGCGGAACAACACCAGTGGTGTTTTGTGAGGCAGGAGGAGTGATTGTTGGCAGTGGCATACCGAGGGGGAATTTCAAACCCCCCGACCCGAAATTCCGAAGGCCCTCCAAAATCGTGCCAAACTCAACCCGATTGTGAAAACTGTTAAAAATTGCTGAATTTAGGATGCCAACACCCCCAAGATCTTGGGGAAAAAAGACAGTACAATTCTAAAACTAACTAGGTTCGCAATTGTTTTACATTAGCAATGACAAATAAATTGGTTGTCATCATAAATAGTCTTAAAGAACCAAAAATTAAGAAAATTTTACTATATGAAATGAAATTTCTTGTACCAAAT
>Ga0136643_10008441_pt1 | contig 15057 bp, 7 predicted proteins | sample TergutLab28metaG_FD_96883 | JGI IMG/M metagenome (GOLD analysis project Ga0136643, IMG submission 96883) | Labiotermes labralis P1 segment gut microbial communities from Petit-Saut dam, French Guiana - Lab288 P1 (version 3) (version 3) | ecosystem: Host-associated > Arthropoda: Insects >... | reverse complement strand
GGGAAAAATGAACTCCTGATGATGAGCTTCCTGAAAGCTCGAAACATGTAGAGTGAATGACGACTACCCCTGAAATAAAGGATAGTCCATAAGTGTCATCGTGTTGGTAATTATTTTGAAACTTTCATACCTAAATAAAACAGTAGGCAAAAGCGTTGTTTTCTACATTTTAATCTCTCATTATTTTTTTAAGATAAGGTAGGGAAACTGAAATACCATCAGTGGATCTCCGCTCTGAAAGGCTCCTACCTCGACGTTTGTGTTTCTTCATTCCATTTCGCTGTAGACAAAGTGCGTGTCCAAGACACTGTTAGAATGGCGGTGAAGCTGCAGTTTTGATCGATGCTGAGTGGAGTGTTCCCAGCATTCCTCGCATTAAAAAAATGCTATTTGCCTTTTCGCTAAATCACGTATTTGTGTCATATATTTCCACTGCTGCAAGCTATGTGGCCCTTGAATGCCCACGTGTTTCTCTGTTCTTTTTATACCCCATACACGTATCTGAATACCGAATCACTTGACTTGGACACGAATATTCTAACCCTGTGCGCAAAATGCGCACGGAAATTTTCTTACTAAGCAGGTTGCTCTCCGCACACAAATGCCACAACTGCATTCTCCTTATCAACTCATAATTCACTATCCTTTCCCATTATGCTGGTCGCTGTATGATCTCCTTGATATTCGTAATGCCTTTAAAACCTTTTAATTAAAATATAAATTAGCTATACAAGCATCAAAGCGACAATCCTTAATTGGCACATCCCCCTTGAGCTAGAAAAAAAGTTGCAGACAATACACAATAAATAATAAACTGATATAACTAATTTTAAACCTTAACCCGTCTAAACTTGTTACAATTTTATGTAAAAAATGTGGAATCCCAAAATTTGCGTAACAAAATATTTCACATTGCGCGCTCTGTGTTATATTTGCTACTGACAAACGAACTGGGTCAGATGATGGATCAGAATATTTGTTTAATGTTTGCCATCCCGAAGTGTTTAACACATATATAAATATAAAATGATGAGTCAGGCAAACACAACCAACTTTATTATTTATCTCAGTATTTAACCAACTTGATGCACCAAATTTTTTTCATAATAAGTTTTGTGCATCAAGTTGGTTAAATACTGAGATAAATATACTGCGATGCACGGTCAGCAAAACGTCAAATAACTTTATTATGTTTATTATTGTACTAGAGCAACATGTTTCGATTCTTATAGAATCATCTTCAGGCCCTTCTAAGAAAATAGATCCTTACTTAACAATGTTTAAAAATACGCTGTGGGGTCTGTCCAACAGCGCATTTTTAAACATTGTTAAATAAGGATCTATTTTCTTAGAAGGGCCTGAAGATGATTCTATAAGAATCGAAACATGTTACCCTAGTACAATAATAAACATAATAAAGTTTTTTTGTGTTCGACTGGCTCATCATTGTATATTTATGTATCAGAATATTTAGCTGAAACCTGTGGCAGTAAAGCGTCAGTGTTGAATGAATACACTAGTGTTATCACTTGCATTAATTGTGTCGAAAAAAGCAACGTCCACGAACCTACTCTTCAGTCATTTTAGCACTTACAGCACTTACCAAACCATTAGTCGATATAAGCAACTTTGCACTATATTCCCTGACATTTTCCAAAATCGCAAGCGAACTTCCGCAACCATGTTCACTTCAATAATTAGCATAGTATTAAGCACAGCTGAAACTTACAGCATTAATCTGCCAGCGTCTCTCCGTCCCTTGTGTTGTATTTTCCATGTTGTTTCTAGCTGGTTCTGTGTACATTCGGTTGCTGACCTCAATTACAGAAGTTGCAGGGAAAGTTCTTGAATTTTGGGTCAGTTAAGAGGTTTTGAATTAGGATTTAGGTTTAAAGTTGTTTTGGTGAGTTAATAGCGTGTCGGCATGCAATTTTGTAGGACGATATCTGAAACAGTGTGAACCAGATTCTGAAACTTATGTCGCTACAACAACAAGCCGGGGGCTATTTGGTGCACATAAAGTTATTCTCGTACGAACTGCTCTTAAATATCGGCGCATTTCGGTTAATAAAAATAACAAACTGAATAACCGTTCTGTGACGTAATTATAGTTTGCTATGTTAACTCCTTTCTTGGAAGCAGCAGATTATGTATGGCCTGTTGTATGCTTTTTTTCTGGGTAATTCCCTGTAATGTTCCATCTTCATAGGCAGGTAGGTATCTGCCTATGAAGATGGAACAGAGTGTTCCGAAACGTCGGCATAAAATTCAGACGCCGGGGAATTACCCCCAAAAAAGCATACAATATTCAGAACACGGCGAAAGTTTGAAATCAATAATATGTATGACATGATTACTTGTCGAACAATACTAGAAAGAAGACGCACTCTCTTCTTTTTTTCCATTTCCTTTTACTCATAGCCATTAGTCTCGTAAATAGATTCTTGCATTATATCATCCTTTTTCTTCTCACCTTCTCCTTAATTTTCCACTTCTTCTTATTATCTTTCTCTTCCGCCCTCTTTTCTTAATCGTCTTATCATTGTACTTCCACTTATCTTCCTTCTTATCTTCCCCATTCTTCTTGTCAATTTTTTCGGTCCTTTTCATCTTCTTATCGTTTTTTTGCTTCTCTTTCCTTTTATCACATTTCTTTATCTTATTCTCTGTTTTGACTCACAACCGTTTGCGTATATAGATGCACATGTAAGTAACATATACATGTATGAATAAACGGAGAGACAGAGCAAAGCCTGTCCATAATGTCCATAACCTAACATCCAACTGCTGCCTTCCCTAACATTATATGGTGTATGTAGGGCCCTGCATGTAAACTCAGAATTACAGTTGGAAGAATATGTTTGATAGCGACAAACAGCACTAAAAGAGAGATCCATAGAAAAGCGAAGGGTTTATTTTAACTCTATTATTATAGGGCAGTTTATAAGAATCATTAGTTTCTAAGAAAAAACACGTAAGGCAATACACACACCGACATTTACTTCAAAAAAATTAATGTGCATTTGTGGTTAATGAGCATGGAGATGACAGACGAGTATAGACTCAAAGAAAGTATGTATAGAAAGTATTCATTCATTGCATTGAAACTTGTCATTTCTATACAGCTTCTAAAAGATTCTACAATATTCATTCAGAGCTTTTCTTACAGCTTGAAATGTGCCTGTGCATGTTTCTGCAAAAAGAGAACTTGTGTCTTACTGGGGTACAGTCGCTACAAAGTGCACAACTGTAGCCTGGATTGCATATAAATGAACTTTATTAAAGAACGGAGGCCTTGGAGTGAGACTAGGTACAGGGAATGAAAAAGGGCCGAGCAGATGACAACTGAGGGTAATCCATTAAGCCGTTTTATATTCATATGAATGAAGGACTTGATACTTCACTCCTTCTGCAGATCGATATATAGCTTTGTGCCGTAGAGGTTCGATGTCAGCCTACAGGGGCACAAAAGGTGATTCATGAAAGTCTATGTAGCAGAATGACGGGTTCTGTGGTTAGTTGCAATGTCAAGCGTTATTGTTATCTGTAACGAGGCCGAGCGACGGTTCAGTAAGAGAACTACTACGTAAATCAAAAGCTATCTGATTTGATGTGCAAATTTCCTACAGGTAATTAAAGTTATAGTCTCAGGTTTTCAGGGATGTGGTACCGCGTCACCGGAGATTTGGTTCTCGCGTTTCGAAGCCACTAGGCTCTCTCCAGTCGGGCACCAATTACCCAGTAATGTGGTGCCGCATCCTAGAAGATTGAAGACCTCAAAGAGGCCGGTGCCGGACCTCGAAACTGGTACAATTAAGAGACACATTCGACACAGTTTGTAATGAACGTTCCTTTACGGTCTTTTAACTCGTCAACTAAATGACCAACCAACAGAATAACGGAGTAGCTATTTGGCTGAACAGCAGGGTTGGCCAACTTCAACTCACAGGAAGACCACATAATTCGTTACGGACTCGTCTGAGGGCCGCACTTGTGTATACGTACATCGAAAGGGAGGTGGGTTGAATTCACTAGAACTCCTTTATTTACAAAAGAATAATTTACGCTAAAAGTACGGTTGAATGACAAGAGCGCAGGACTGGTGAACTGAACAAAACACAAAGAAATATTTGTTTACTGTGTGCTGTTCTAAAGAGAATGAGTTGCAATTTGTAAACATTTCCTGTACTGAGAACTGCGGTTCAAGAATCCAAAAGATTGGCTTCTTGAACAATGAGGATGGAACCGACAGGTTGTTCCGAAACGTCCGTGCGAAATTACCACTACTGACTGCGTAATAACCCAGAAGAGCGCAGTTCTCATCTACGTCGCGGCGGAAGTCTGAAATCACTCATTTCCTGCGTTAATAAAGTTGTCACATTGTGTTTTGTAGACTTGTATATTATGTTTATTTATTTGTATTACTGAAACTGTTCTGGTGACAGTGGACAGCATTTTGGCCGGCCCTATTCTGAAGAATCCTTTTGAGCGGTCGGAAATTAACCATGTGGTGAAGAGGGTGTTTAAATTTATGTGATCCAAAGTTTTATGACTGTTTAACGAGCAGGTGTCATATTTTCGCTGAGCTAGCTGAATCCATTCCGTATCTTCTGATCCCATACCTCCAAGAAATCTCGAAATGTTACCTTTAAACTGAAGAACCCTTCCAAACTGCGTCTCTCTCGACGTTTAAGAGTCGGTAATTCTGAAAAGTGCATTTCTAATTTCCTCTACGCGTTCTAAATGTTCCACCTAACGCATGCGTATTTCATCTGTCGAATACAGTCAAGTAACGTATGCCAATAATAAAGTTATATATATATATATATAGAGAGAGAGAGAGAGAGAGGGAGAGAGAGAGGGAGAGAGAGATGGAAAAGGAGAGAGGGGGTCTTTTTACATGTTTAATTATTCTCCATTAAATTCTACATTTCTCCAGAGCACTACGTTTGAAATAGCAAATACAGCTTACTGTGATCATCCTGCAGACACAGCACAATTATTTACATACCCACACAACACACCTAATTGTACTTTCATATATGTATTTTCAGTTTTGCGATTTCATGCGTCAATGACCGTTTTTGAAAGACAGTATTTTGAGGTACATAATTTCCCCCTAACAGTAGTGGGTATAGAGTAATGACAGAATCATGACAAATAACTAAACAAATAATGTTTATTGCCAGACATAATTCGGGCGTGCAAGTCCCTATAACAGTTTTCCACGAGGCTCTACAATGGCAATTTGCTTTGTATTTATTGCTTTTTCATGTGTGTTAAATGTCTCACCAGTCTCGGCAAGCTTGATTAATCTTCTGTAAATATTAAATACAGAATGCTGATCGTAACTCTGGTAAAAACAGATGACCGAATAAATAAGCTAGTAAAATTAGGGTTATTCATTAGAGGTCCCAAAGTGTCCTCTTCTGCTGTCAAGAGAATTAGACACTGTTGTTGCTCTTAAAACGAATTTCTGAAAAAGAAATTTGCCGTTTGAGAACAGCAATTGTAGTGTTACAACTGAGAGCTCATTGGCTGGAAATACCTTCGATTTTGTGCCGGTAACCTTTCTTTTATGCCGATCCCAGCGGCCGCGCGGTCCTAGACGTGGATCTGCGGCCGTTCGCTTGATGGGATTGTGGTTTCGAACCACACCGCGGGCATGAGTGTCTGTCTGTTGTGAGTGTTGTGTGTTGTCAGGCAGAGGTCTCTATGTCGGGCTGAACACTCGTCCAGAGGAGTCCTACCGAGATCCTCCATAATGAGGGGGCCCTGGCCCACTAGGGGCTGTTGCGCCATGGTAAAAAGAAAACTTTCTTCTATAATTTACCTAGAGATGCTGTCAGACTGTAGACCAGAGGTCCAGGAAATTTACCCTATTTGGTTCCAGTGAGATACAGGCCGGTTGCAAATGCACTTTATTAGAGAGGTCTTCAGTTCATAGCTTGTCAGCGCTTTACAGAGCAACATACATTGACAGGCGCCTTATTAAATAAACTGAATCTATTTCACAGTTCGAAATAAATGTGATACGATAATACAGCGTTGTACTCCTTGTAGCTGACCCTCACTGTTAAGTATACCTCCTTGTATCTGTGATAGACATACACAGCAGTGAAATGCTACATTTGGAGCACAGCTTTGTAAGGTGCCGAAAATTGGACACTTCGGAAAATGATCAGAAACACCTTTTAATTTTGAAGCGTGGTGCTAGAGAAGGTCAGAGAAATCAGTATGACCGATTGTGTGAAAACTGAGCACGCATTACTTGGAGAAAGAAGAAATGGAACATCCTACATCCTATAAAACGAAGAAAGGCGAAGTTGATTGGTCACATCTTGCGTAGGAACTGCCTTCTAAAACACGCTACTGCAGGAGAGACAGAAGGAAAATGTAAGGGATGGGAAGAAGTGGACGAAGACATAAGCAGCTACGGATGGCATCAGGAAAAGAGAGAATGCTGGAATTTGTTAGAGGGGGCACTAGTTTGAATTCTATAGGGAACTCACTTTGAAAAAGGTACGAACGTGTCACAATACAGACTATTTAATGAATAAATAAATGAATGAAAACGGAAAGAATGAATGAATAAATTGCTGTCAAGTAACAGCGAAAACGTACCTTGCAAAAAAAAAAGTATTTGTGAATTATCGAATTATTAAGTTCCTTCAGATTTTGACCTAACAAAAGCTATACTCACCGGTGCCAGTGGCTCGCCAACCTTGATACAGACCGTGTAGTGTCTATAATGAATGAATACGGGTATATGGCATTGGAGGAATGATAGCCAGTAGGGAAAGACTGAAGAAATGGGAGAAAAACCTATGCCAGTGTCACTTTGTCCCCCACAAATCCCTCATAGACAGCCCTAGAATCGAATCTGAGCCTCCAAGTTTAGTAAATGCGTGGTAATGTTAAGCACATTAAGTGGCTACTGCGAATGTGAAACCTACGCGACTAAACTGATCATGTAGATTTCCGGACTGTATAATAAAACAACTAAAGCTCATCGTTTGTCTGACGGGCACTAAAAATAGTAAGCATTTTTCTTATAATGAAACAAACGAGAAGCACTAATTTCTCGATTTAATTTTTGATGGCGGGTTCAGGATCCCGCTAGCAAGCAGTCAGCATAATCTCTATGACGTATATACCTATTGCTGTGTGTACAGTGCTGGACTCCTGATGATGGAAAAAGATACTGTCCGAAACATGTAGAGTCCTATTCCAAAAATAAATCTGAGAAATCAGTGCTCCAAGTTGGCTTCATTATAAGAATATATCACGATGCACGGTCCTCAGAATGTCAGATAGTAAGCATATTTGAGCTTCAGCTAGTCTGTTGAATTTGTTGCTACAATTAATGTACCCTATTCATTTTATTTTACAACAAGCCACTGAGGAACACGAAGAAAGGTAGTATCATATTTTCCAAGTTCTTAGATTACTGTGATGCAGTGCAAGTCTATGTATGCTAATAGAAGACTTCATTTTCCGCATGGGCTCACCCCAGTAAGGGGGTTGGGACAATATCTTTGCCTTCTAGCACCGCAGGAAAAGAGAACTGATAGAGATATTGTTTTATAGAGGAAGAGGAATTCTAGAAAACAAAACAAAGGAGAATGAAAGGAGAATTCTCCTATCACACAGGGTGTTCAGTATGCAGCGTAGATGGCAACATCATTGGTACATGAATAATGTATGAAGATCCTTTAAACGTGTGGGGAAATGGGAACAGTGCTTTAATCTGCTACGAGTATATAAGCAAGTGTATGTTGGGAGATGTTTAATTTAATATCAGCTTAGATTTCTATCACAATGGAGTGCTGGGTGGTCATTTATTCTACGGAATATTGCAGCATTAGGGTTGAAGCGAACCCTATTCCTACGCATAAATTGCATGCATCTCACACGGATTTCTTTCTTTGGTATAAGTTTTTTTTTACATTCATTCTTGGGGATACTGAAAGCCCATATAATACAAATTCCATTTACATGAACTACAGCTTTAAAATTACGGACTTCTTTTTTAGAAAATGGCACACTGGAACGAGATGCTGGATATCAAAATGTGCTATATATATATATATATATAGACAAGTCTGAATTAACATTAACACAATTCCTCGGGGTATATGGTACAGCTTTCGTTTTTTTAATACACTTTTCATGCACGTATCGAAGCGGGCATTTCAGAGTTATCGCATGTCTAGAACACTTCATTAAAGAGTTCGGCAGACACATTTTTGTATCCGTGCGCTTTTTTGTGAAGAAATGAGATCTAATTTCTTTTTATAGAACTTTCCATTGCTAATATCTTCCCGAGTATTTTGTGTATATATATATATATATATATATATATATATTGTGTTATCTGAATATGGCCAGATCGGGCGGAGCGTGTAATGTGTACTAGATTCTGAAAACAGTGGGAATTTGGTTGTGACTGATGGGTTGTTTCGATGTAGTTCGTGTTCGAACAGTTGTTCCGATTCGGCGACGAAACACTGAAATGCCGCTCAAATGGATAATTCAAAACATAGTAATTACCTACAACGGGGGTGTACAATTTTTCCAAAATCCTAAGAGACGCCTCAAAATTACAGGCGCCGAAGTGTGATATGCAGAAAATTCCATAGTAACCGTACAAAAGTGTTGGGTGCCATCGTAAAAAAAATTTATTCGCCGCGGCGACCTGGCGAACGGGATTTGTGAGTCCCTGACTCACACCAAGAAAAAATTTCCCTTTAATATTATACAATGTCGCCATGGTTCGCGGTCATTGTCAAACAGCTATATTTGCTCTGCTAGTTAGTTCCATTTTTTTCACAAAACGAAAACGTTCAAGTCCGTGTTCACAAAGCCCGTGAATTTTTCCCTTTCCTTAGCCATTCGAATCTAGCCCCCCAGACTTCAACCCTCTAAAACCTTCACCTCAATATTAACCTCCCATCTACGCATGTGTCTTCAAAGTCTCCTCGCTAGAGGTTTTTCGGCTAGAGTCTACACTATGTCTTTCTTGACGCTGTACATTTGACACGTCTCACACACCACAACCTATTTGATTTTATCACTCAGTCAATATTAAGTGACAAACAGAAAAGACGAAGCTCTTTAACAGGCCATGAAATTTTATCATTATTATGTTAATTATCCTAAATCAGGAAATAACTACGCTGTGGGTTGGACGACAGGGAAACCGTTGTTCCATTTCCGGTATGGACAGAGATTATTTGCTTCGTCGACGCATTCAGACCGTCTCCAGAGTCCACCGGGTGGCGAAACTGGTCCTTAACCCACTGATCTACATGGCTTGCTGATTAAGAAGTGATGAGCAATGTACGTTCCTATCGGAGATTTCATACCTCGTAAATATGTAACCTACTAGCGGGACGTATATTACCGGACTTCTATATTTTACTACAGTGTATCAAAAAATCTAGCAGCCACGCCACATTCTAGGTGTCAGTAGCATGAGATAAAGCAAACTCCTAAGACCCACAATTCTGCAGTAGCCTCTGAACCTTACTGTTATCTTGAAAATTCTGCTCAGTGCATATGAATTGATATGCAATTTGTACGAAAGGGGAGGGGGGAGAAACGTGCAATAATACCGTTGCAAACATAAGGCGCCATTTTACAAAATTCAGTTTCCCCGGCGATCAGGCATCCGCAACATTTGCACTCCTGTCTTACTACACAATTCATGACCTTTAAATACTCTTATTGTTGATTTTGTTTCATTTAGTGCAAAATTAACAAATACACTTCGTCAAGTTGGCCGTCCTGTTGTCTTGACATTGAGGTTTGAAAGTAATAAATACTTATATTCGCAGAGTGTAACCAACAAGATACAACGTTTCACAATTTATATCTGTAAGACTCTCTACATGTTTCAGACGGGTTTTCCGTCCATCATGAGGAGCTCAAAACTGCACATATAGCGCCAGGCATTTGTCAGACTAATACTGCTACCTGCTACTAGCTCAGACCAATACTTGACGCTATATATGCAGTTTTGAGCTCCTCATGATGGACGGAAAACCCGTCTGAAACATGCAGAGCGTCTTAAAGAAATAAATAAATTGTGAAACGTTGTATCTTGTTGGTTGTACTCTGCAAATATATTAGCGATGCACGGATCTATGAATGTTAAATTTAATAAATCCTTATTCCTTAGAGCGGGTTACTAGCCTACCTCTAGTTGGTCCAGTGGTGGGGTTGCCACCTTTTGGCCTCTGGACAGTAGAACCAGTTGACGAGGAACTAAGAAAATACAAATCAAATTGGCTACGACATGAAACGAGAATGAACAACAACAGGATGCCAATTATAATGCTAAATTATAGACCAAAGGGATGAAGACGACTTGGAAGACCTTTGAAGAGACTATTAGACGAGGCCGAAACAGTCAACTGGTGACGGATGATGATGATGACGATTATGATGATTAACGAATACAGCATTATGTAACTCAGTAGAACATAATAACTGACAAAAAGTACACTGTTTTCGGGTAGTTTAAATGAATTCAAGCTTCTAAATCCAATATGATTTATGTGCAAAGAATCTGCTGATGCATCGGCCGGAATTGCCTTTCGTCCCCTATGAGCTAACGAAATTACACGAAGAACGATATTCCGTTATCGAAATGCACAGTTCAGTAAATTTTAGCGAATCATAAGCATTTAACACAGTACATTGAGCCACAAACTTTGATAACCCACCTGTAACCATGCAAGTTACATCGCCTGTTTTGTGCTAAGCGGAAGCTCAGCTACCGTTTATATCCGTGTTATCCCTTGAAAAAGGAGAAGACTTTGAGTTAACAGACGACTGGGCAGGTAAAATATGATGGCACTTCATCAGAACTGCATATTGGTACATGCTGACGGACTGCTCACCTTCTGATTTCCAACAGTCTTCCTGACTTTCTGATGTAGCAACCTCCAGCAGCAGCAGCACAGGGCGGGGTCATCGCGTACTACAATTTATACCAGAAACACACTTACGGCTCCGGGTCAACCTGCCCGCTGATTACTATTATTTGAAGTTATTTTAAGACACCCTTCTTCCACTTCATATCCTACCCATCTCTGACGGCAAACCTATAATTAAACTGTATTACTAACCTTAATGTTCCGCTGTACTTCAGTTCCTCTGTCTAATCTTTTAAATTCAACTTAGTGCCTCACAGTTTGACGTTCAGGTGGCAGTGCATCGTCATAAATTCTTATAATAAAACCAACTAGATGCACTAATTTCTCAAATTTATTTTTGGAATAAAACTCTACATGTTTCGGACAGTTCCTCCGTCCACCATCAGGAGTTTTTCACTGTACACACAGCAATGATATGTCATACAGGTTTGCTGACAGTTTGCTCGCAAACTCGCAGACGAACTAAGATTGGATGTATTTGATAAGAACACGAGGAGGCTACTATGTCTAGTAAATGAAAATGAGGGCCAGTGCAGAAGTAGGTACGGTAAATCGCTGCAGGAGCTCCTGGACGGAACGCAGCTATGCGGGACTAGAGTCGGTCGGGCTATTCCCAATGACTGGACGGAATGTAAATTTCAAGGTGGCTATTCAGGGCCTAGGTAGAAAGCGAAAGGGAACCTGGAAGACCAAGAACGAAATATCTAGAAAAGATGACTAGGGACACAAGATCTATGGGACCAGACACTGGTGGTCAGCCGTGATGGACAGGGAGAAGTGGAGGAACTAGCTCACGGATTAGATTTTCCATCTGCTGTGAGAGAGTTGTGCTACGTACCTACGATTTAACTGCGACAGGCAAAACTAAATTGTCCATTCACCAGTGTAAAGAAGAACACAGTTTTAACAAAAATTATTCAATTATAGACAGAACTATGTGGAAGGTTTATGGAGGATGTGTAGTGTGGAGTGTCAAAAACAGAATCACATATAATCAAAAAGGAAAAAGGGATTTTGAAATGTGAAGAATAAGATACTATCATTTCGGACCAAAATTTCTTTCCTAAGTACGTATTAATAAAAGACTTTTAATTCAGAAGTTTATAAATTTATTATCACGACGCATAAAATGAAACAAATTCGAAAGCGGTAAAAATAGCGACAAGGCATGCAATCTTGTTCGTACTCTCTACTAATGCCAAATGTTTCTAGGAATAATTGCAACCAATTGCATACTTGCTTAATAAACCTGACATTATGCCATTAAAACAAAAGCAGTGCCTTCCCTGGTAATTTCAGTCTGTTTCAAGGGTACTAAATGGAATTGTGGAACAAAGAGTTCTAATAAAGCAAATAAATTGTTCTCCGATTACATAGCGTTTATCCACTCGAACGCAGCACCGAACCCTGAAGTACAGATGTTCTTGCTAGGAACTAAGCGTCTTTTAATGTTTCCATCAGATGTTTCTGAAAGCAGACTGTTTAGTGCAGTGGAAAATGATTTATGACGGCTTTAACACCGTTCAGCTATAGCAGAATAACGAAACAGAAGACGCAAAGTCTGTTACAGTCTGGTGACTGCAAGAGACATGAACGAGCTGGCGTATCATGCAACTGTCCCCGCTCTTTGCACGTAGTGGATGCTTACGCTCGAAGTCGTGTCTGTCTGTCTGTCTGTCTGCATGTTTAATTTCCGCAACTACTCTCCTGAATGTGATATTGCTCGGTTACAAGGAAAGTTACCAGGGAAATCCATTTTTGATTCCTATCAGTCTAATATACTCTGCCACTTACAGGAACTCAATGCGTGTTTTTTAAAAAGGTTTTTCTTAAAAAAATGCATGAGCTAGTTTACTAATCCTGCTCAGATATATAGCTCTTAACCGAAAATTGATGCCACGTCATAAAACGGTTCTGAAGAAGGAAATCAGAAGTGTACGCAGAATCTTGCGCTCAAGTTTTAAAGGAAGAGAAAAACTGGGACACAAACGAAAATAGAATGTTAGTACTGCCCAAGGGGGTCTAACGGAATGCTAAAAATAATACGAATAGCTTCGTTTTTCAGACAGGCTGTCGTTCACAGCAGGCAGTTAATGCTGCTAAAGATATTGAATTGTTCTTATAATAAAAGCCAACAAGATGCAGCATTTCTCAACTTAATTTTGATAAAGAACTCTACATGTTTCGGACAGACTTACTGTCCATCATCAGGAGTCTTAATACTGTATTCACAGCAATTGTTATTTGTCATACTGGTTATGTTGACTGTCTGCTAGCGAGGTCGGGATGGAACTCGCTAGCAGTCAACATAACTAGTATGACAAATGCCTATTGCTGTGAATACAGTAATAAGACTGCTGATGATGGAGAGTAAGTCTGTCCGAAATATGTCGAGTTCTTTACCAGAATAAAGATGAGAAATGGTGCATCTTGTTGGCTTTTATTATAAGAACATGTCACGATGCACGGTCCTCTGAATGTCAAATATTGAAATGCGTTGAAGAATAAAAGATCAACTTGATGTCACTTGTTATTTTATTTCACTTCTTATGTGCTCAACATGTTTCGGACATTAATATATCCATCATCAGGAGCTTCCGACTGTGCTGTTGAATTGCCACATCGGTCGTTTTGTTCTCGGTTCGTTGTGTGTTGGAGATTTGGTGTGGTTGGGTTTGAGTGGTGTCCGTGTTGCAGGCTGAAGCACAAACACGGACACCACTCAAACCCACCCACACCAAATCTCCAACACACATCGAACCAAGAACACACGACCGATGTGGTAATTCAACAGCACAGTCGCAAGCTCCTGATGATGGATATATTAATGCCCGAAACATGTTGAACATATAAGAAGTGAAATAAAATAACAAGTGACATCAAGTTGGTCTTTTATTCTTCAACTATTACAATGATGCACGGTCCAATAAACATAAGATTGAAATGCATATTTATGATTCTAATCATAAGAGCATTTCATACCAGAATGACAGAGATATTACTGTTAAATAGTCAACATTTCTCCTCATAACGGGGGTTATTAGCAGAACTTTAAAATTCTCTAAAGTTCAAAAACACACCAGAATGAAAATATATAACGCTTTGATATTACCTACTGTACAATACGGATGTGAAACTTGGGCAATTAGAGAACAGGATAAATCAAGGATAATGTCTGCGGAAATGAAATTTGTGAGGAGAACTGCACAGTGCACATGGCAGGACTACAAAACCAATGAAGGTGTTTTGTCGGAACTCAAAATTAACCCAGTTGTAAAGAAAGTTCAAAACTACAGAAATAAATAGATACAATAACATGAAAGTTTTATTTATTCACCAACTGATGCACTAGTGAGTTGTCTTAAAATCGGTATTAAAATTTATATTAAAATTTACATTAAAACAGCTCCTACATGTTTCGGTGTTACAGTTACACCATCATCAGGGAGCGCATTAATTCGTGCTGACTAAAGTTAGAGTTAACTGTAAATTTAGTCAGCACGAATTAATGTGCTCCCTGATGATGGTGTAACTGTAACACCGAAACATGTCGGAACTGTTTAATGTAAATTTTAATACTGTTTTAAGACAACTCACTGGTGCATCAGCTGGTGGATAAATGAAGCGGTGTTCATGACAAGATGCACGGTACGAATGTGAAATAAATAGATACAATATGTTCGGCGAATGGACAGAGACAGACAGACTGCCACACTTAATTGTGACATATCAACCATGTGGGAAAGTATCCAAGGACCAGCGCTAAAACTTCTAGACTGTTGATGAGAGATGAACAAGTCACGATGCCTAAAACCCTGCAAGCCCTATACTGATGATGATCAGGAATCACAAGTTGGATAAATCAAAACTGTTACTGAGTCGTGCAACTTCCAGTTCACTTTAGTATTTTTCTTTCAAATTTCCAGAAGAACAAGTCATTAAACTATTCAGTTCGTACTTTGTCGACAGTTTGTATATATATATATATATATATATATATATATATATATATATATATATTTTTTTGTGAAGAAATATTTTTATTCATATATGTAACACAGATCTCACTATATCACTCTCGTTTTTCTATAGACTGCATACAACTACGTGAGAG
>Ga0136643_10008437_pt1 | contig 15059 bp, 9 predicted proteins | sample TergutLab28metaG_FD_96883 | JGI IMG/M metagenome (GOLD analysis project Ga0136643, IMG submission 96883) | Labiotermes labralis P1 segment gut microbial communities from Petit-Saut dam, French Guiana - Lab288 P1 (version 3) (version 3) | ecosystem: Host-associated > Arthropoda: Insects >... | reverse complement strand
CATCTTATCTCACAAATATCTCGATTCAGACCTAATAAGAAATAACAGTACGCGATGTTATAATTGCAGGTAGCCAGAATAAATTTTCGGGCCATTATCCTCAGCATCAGGTTAACGATTACTCTCACTGTATTTACATATATTTCATGCTTCTGCACAATAACTTCTACTGTAAACATGTTTTGTGATCACTCATCAACTGTGATTTGATTTGTCTGAACTTCTGGCATCATTTTGTTGTCGTACGTGTCATTGACAGGAAGTCAAATATTGATTAAAGCTGTGATTCGTCAAGATAACGCAGTGCAATAACTTCAAAATAAGTTTTTTTTAAATGTATCAGAAACCTCATCACCAGCCATCGCTGATGATCTAAGCCAACCATATCGATCTCACTGCACATACAATTTACTTCGAACGGTAATTCTTAAGTGAAACGTGTTTAAATATATTCGGGAATCTACGTCCGTGTTTAGTGTCAATTCCTGCACAAGTATCGAGTCATACGCAAAAGGGGAGAATTTCGCCGAGACTAGGTGACTGGCCTCCAGCTTTGCGGTGATCACTTCAACGTAACGTGGTGACCCTACAGGAATAAATATTCACACAGCAAAAACGACACAGAAAACTTAGTCCTTAAAAGATTAATTAAAGGAAGTGATACGTATGTTTAAACAGGCATAAAACGATCAAAAGTGGGCCGGGTAGCTCAGTCGGTATAGCGACTGACTAGGGGCTGGATGGTCCGGTATCGAATCCCGGTGGGGACGAGGTTTTCCGCCCGTCCAGACCGGCCCTGGGGCCCACCTAGCCTCCTGTAAAATGGGTACCGGGTCTTTCCCGGGGGTAAAGTGCGGCCGGGGCGTGCTGCTGACCACTCACCCACTTCTAATGCCGCGGTCATGGAAGAGTAGAGCTATACCTCTATCCAACCTCTGGCCCACAGCGGGCCTGTAAAGGAATCACTTTACCTTTTTATTATGATCAAAAACGAAACAACTGCTTTGCGCAAAACTTCGCCGTATGGAATATCGAGATTCTCTTGTGAGAAATGGTGATTAGTGGATAATCATAATTCGTAAACAATTAAGGTATAAACAGCGACGCATGTGTAGCGAGATAGAAGAAAATCGTATACTTTCCAGTTATAAAATCATCACTGGGTCTTGATCGAATAACATTATATTTGCAAATGTTCATTTCTGAATTACATTTCGGAAAAACACTAATTGACTTTCGGGCTATCACCGAACTTTAGGATTCGAGATGTCAAACGGGATACTAAAGTATTGACAAGCGGCAGGTTGGTATATATTGTAAAGAACTTGGTCATTGGCGCACAAATTCTAAGGAACGCTGCACAAAATCCCCACCCTAAACAGCCGGTAACACAGCAATTATCCCCATCTCCTATTTTCCTAACACACCTCCAAATACCGCTAAACTCTGCTTTTGTTGCAGATAAATAGTACATTTTATCAAAAGATTAAAAAAAAATTAATCAGTGGCGAATTCGGAGGTCAGGTCTAGCGGAAAGGTTGGCAATACGGCATCGTACCTTTCGGCTATATCTGACCTCCGAATCAGGATTCACCGCCGATTTACTTATGGCCTGTACTTGAAGTGGAAGGACATAAGTCCTGTGGAGTGTTTTGTGAGCTGCCATGCTCGATCGCAATTTGACGGTCCATATCGTGAACATGGAAATATGGATCAGAAAAACAACTGTCATTGTTAGGCCAGTAAAACATTATAAAAATATTTGTTTTATTTCCAAAACCGACGAATCTTCTCCATACAAAACAGCAATATGGAAATGCTGGCACATCCGTGCTTGTAGCAAAGGCGAAATTCTTTCCTTCGAGAAACCCAAGTCTTCTCTTGTTTTAGACAGAACAATCATTGGTACGTGTTGCCTCACTCAGCGGGCAAACGACAGTAATTACTATACTAAAAACCTGCATTGACATTTACAAAGACCCCTCCCACCACAACACAGAATATGTTTACGTGTTGATGTATTTTGTGTCTCAGTAATCAGCGATTATTCCTTGAAACGGCATTGAATGGTTATCCTTCGTGCAATTAGCTTTTTCGAGATAGGAAATGGACTTGTAAAATTTTTTTTTAAATATGAGGATAGAAAACTTTAAATTACAAATTTAAAATGTATCCTTCCTACTCGGCCAAGTAGCGTAGATCATACGCAGACGCCTGCGCCATCTAAGTCGAATTGCGGCTTATTACTTCCCAGCACGTGGGCTGAGATTCTTGCGGAAAATTTACTTGCTCTTCAGGGACGATGTTGCTCTTGAATAAGATTTATCCTCTTTCAATAGCACAGACTTAGTGGTGAGTTATATATTATAAGACTCATATTCGTCTACTTGGAGGTTAGGAGTTAGTGGAGCTGTACCCACCCTTCCCTATTGCCTCATGGCCTAATTTATCTGTATCACTAAAAGTGCCTTCCGTCACTTGCGAAACTTTGGATACTATTATCACGCTTACTGCTGATTTCAATGGACCTATACTGAAGATCCGGAATTATGTAAGAAACTATTGCTGTAGGAGGTGTGTGATTAAAGTAACTTTCTGTTTTATAAGCGATTGCTTTAATCATCTAAATTATATTTCGTTGTCATATACCACAAGTTTCCTCTCGGAACAAGAACATGTGTGCAGGCGCTTATGGCGCACCGGAAAGAGAAATCGAGTATTACTCTTATACCGTAATTAAAGAAACTAACATGTTTCAACCTATTTCCCGAAATAAAGAAAAATCGAGGTTGCACGCCAGTGTTCAGGAAACATCACACTACTATTGCTGAAGTGTGCAAGACTTTACAAATAACAAAACTTAAAAAAAACAGCAAGTATTTCGGAATAAATTCAAGGAAAATTTACGAAACAGCAGTTGGGATATGAAAGTTTTCTTCTAGTCTGTGCTCAATTAATATATTCTATAAAAAAAATAAGTGTAAATTTGTGGCAAAGTACGTAAACAGTGTTGCGATATACAGGAAGCGGACCCCCTCCAATTAGAAACACAATTCTAATACAGTTGGCTATAAAAAGGAACATGACATGCTGCATCGTCCTAGTCTTATAGTTGTGGGCAAAATGCTGGAAAGGTGGAATAAGATAAAGTTGGGTGAATTATTGTGTGAAGAATGTTTAAAAAATTAAACTGATTTGTAATCGGTGTTTGCTTCAAGACATGTCACGATCAGGTTCATCACTCAGCTTATGGCGGCAGCTTCGAATTGAAAGTTTGTCATTTGAGGGAAACGGGATTGAAAACAAATCTGACTACTTCAAAAAAAGTCAATCGTATTCTTAATGAGCTAATATCCTGAAGGTGGTCCGGTGTGGCTGAGATGAACTAAGTCCGAAATGTGAGGAATGACTGCTAATTACCAATAAGTTGATTGGAACGTACAGTACATACACAATAGTGTGTTAATATCGCTAGGTGAAACTTATAAAATTTTCAAGATACGGGAAGAAGAATTCATGTCAATTTGTTATTTTACAGAAATATACGATTAACTCTACAGAAGACTTGTCTTGAAATATAAAAGTGGAAAATTTTGTAATTTCATGTTTAATAATATCATCATAGAATACAAGAAAACACGCAGGTTTCTAGTCATGCAGGAAGCAAATCTTTGTGTCAAAAGACTATAACAAAACTTAAAATATCGGGACATAAACCAGCTAACGAAAGAACGATTATTACGTTAACCTGAATCTGATTAAAGGCCATGACATCTAAACAATTTTATGTGTGAGTGCAATTAAAGTCACGTGTAGTCGAAGCCCTAAATTTGCCTGTATCTTACCTTGTGTTATTGGTTGTAGGCTAATCAGTTGAATGAAGGTCACTAAACAATTATCCTGTTGTGAAGAAAGAAATTACTGCATACTGTATTTCCTTCATTGTTTTCTTCTGAGTTTTATGACACGCTTGATATCATATTGACAAACACATGGAGCAGTACAAATGAGGAGATCAGCATAATAATTTATTAATTGATTTTCTTCTTCAGAGTGTCTGATATTAATTCATGTTTTTCTTCTAATTACACAGCTAATTCTAAACTCCAAAATAAGCATTACTACAGTACCCTATAGGGACCGAGCAACTGAAATCAGCAAAAACACTGATAATTTTTTTTGTCACGTGAAAACTAATTTATGTTTCTAATGTATTTTTCCACGCTGAATTCAAATATGTTATTGGAACTGCTTTGTCACCTACACTTATTGTGCGACAGAATTTTGTAAAATATAATTTTAGGGAACTTAGTTCTTTGTTCCGGTGCCAGTGCGTTTTAAATATGGCTGATTTATTACATTTTAAACGTGGTGTGGGCATGAAAACTTAATCAAAACAAAGACAGCAGGCATGTAAACCAAATCACAGACAGGCAGACTGTGCAAACTCGGACATGTACTGACACGTTCGGACATGAATCTAAAAGTAATTTCTGCTTGAGGGACGTTCCATTTCTAGTGGTGTGTCGGACTTGGTTCTTATAAGTTGCAATCGCTTATTCCGTGACAGAAAAATTTAGTAAACACTCTATTAATCAAACCTGAAAACCTTATGTAGGTCTATCTTCGTTTTACATCAAACTTGGACTTTTAAAAAATTTCGTCAAGTCAATGGATCAAAATGGTGCTGCATTTATGTATTTGAAAAATAAGTTTCCCGGGACACGTGATGCTAAAATCAAAGAAAAAGTATTTGTTGGGCCTCAAATAAGAGAGTTAATAAAAGACGTAATATTTGAAGACCAGTTACGCGAAATGGCAAAAGAAGCATGGAACTAATTAGAAAATGTAGCTACCAATTTTTGGGGTGAGGTGGGGGGGGGGGATCATAAGGCAGAAAATTATCGTGATATAATGGCTGATCTTGTACAGTCCTAGAAGGCTATGGGGTGTAATATGTCTTTAAAGGTACATTTCTTGGACTGTTAGGTAGACTTATTACCAAAAAATCTCGGGGCAGTAACAGATGAGCACGGAGAGCGATTTCGCCAGGATATTTCCACCATGGAAAAGCGGTACTAAGACAAATTGATTTCCAGTTCGGTGACTGATTATTTCTTTACACTTCCATGGGCAAAATATGGCAGAGAGTCATCCACTGCTACATTGAGAAATGTTTATAGTCTCTGTAGAACAATGTAATTAGAGGTTTTCTTCAAACTTCAACCGCGCGTCAATTAAAAACGTTGTCTAATACTTGAAAAAAACTAACAACTTATTTGAATTCAATGTTAATAAATTCCAACCAGATACAACAGTATGCAGATATTTATTTACTGCAAAATCACTCTACATGTTTCGGGTGTCGCAGCAACTATCATCAGGAGTACTAAAACTGTAACACCCATAACATGTAGTGTGATTTTGCAGTAAATAAATATCTGCACACTGTTGCATCTGGCTGGAATTTTATTAATATTGAATTATGATGCACGGAACCATGAGCTAAAAAATATATTAGAATTTAACACCAAAAATGCTGTTTGATTTACCTACTTCAGTTCGTGTGGCAAAAAATAATTTTTTTTCCAGTGCAATCGAGTACTTCTGCAAAGTACGTGCATATTAATAGCTTATAATTCAGACACACAACAATTTCCAGCATAAGTAAATCATAGTGTGATAATGAGTTTTTTTACAATGTTCGTTCGATGTACATGCTACAAGATCGTAACCAAATACTGATGAATTCTTCCTGTGTTCATAAAAAAAAAAGTAATTTTTTTAATAGTCCGGCCATAAAATTTGGTTAAAATATGTCACAAAATGCAACTTGTTTCAAACACACATTAAGTTCGAATTAATGTATATGACTAACCTCGCTGTTATGGCGAAATACATTATCAATATCATTCCACTTCCCTTCTTATATAATGAAGGGCTCGTAACCTATATCCTTCACCGGCCAGTAGCATGTAGATGAGAGGATGAGACTTGCAACCTTTATAAGTGAGATGACAAAGGCGCAGGAAAATTCTTTTGATGTAGTTTGTTGGATTTATTTAGATCAGAACAGTATCCAGTAACTTGAATATTTAGAAGTTAAATTAATTTGCATGCTCCAACAACTTGGGAAAATTTACGAACGCCGAGCGAATGTTAATTTTCTAGAATGGGTTCTAATCTACAGTGTTGTGTTGTTGTTTTCCTGGTGCTTTTAGTTTTGTTGTTACCAAGTATCGTTGAACATTGACAGACATGACTTGTGTTAGGAAATAGAATTATTATAGAATATCCACGTTCATCTACTCACTACCTACTCTACAGATGAAACAACTTGTTTTCAACGAAATTAATGAATTGTGACAAAACTGGGATTAAACAAGAAGATTTATTAGTAGATGGCGTCAGCTCACCCTTGGTTAACATATCATTTGAGCATAAACCACGTTCAAGATAGCGTTGACAAGATAATTAAACATATATCTTTTCTTACTTTTGATTTAAACAATGGCGTGTATTCTTTTATGAGGGACACAACACTGATAACAAAAATCCTTTGTCAATCTATAAAAGCCCGATGTGATCAGCAAATAATTTTCTAAGAGAACAGTTGAGAGATAATTTTTTATCTGTGAATCAAGTTTAAATGCAAATGTATCAAGTTATTTTGTTAAAACGCCAGTGAAGGTTTTGTGTATATAAGAAAGGCCCATTGATAACAGTCATTCAGAGAAGTATTGTGGACATTTATTACAATGGCTTGGATAATCGTCGCTTTAGTGGTCCTGCTCATGGCGATTGGTACACATCAGCATGGCCATCTTATGGACCCTGTGAACCGTAGTTCCATGTGGCGCAGGGGTTACAACACGCCTGTGAACTGGAACGATAATGAGGTGTTTTGTGGGGGTTTCGCGGTAAGTTTGAAGCGTCTCTTGTTCTTTGAAATATGCATGGATATCTTAGGCGCGGATGAAAAAAATTGCATTATTATTAAGATTAATTTCTTATAGGATGAGAAGCCGTGTATTCTGATACACATTTTCGGACGTTTTGGAAGAGCCTGCACCAAACATGGAAGCAGAGCGTACCTCCAAAATTGTGGTAATTGTATATCAGATTACAATGCGTCACATCCAAGAAGAAAACAATTTTCACAATCGCCGTCTTGACGTCATGAAGTCTCACATATTAAAATAAATCTAAACTTCCAGAGTGTGAAGATATTGATAAATTTGTCTGCAGTGCTCAAGAAATTCCGGTTTCTGTCAAGGTGACAGATTTGCTTGACCAGCTACTTGACTATAAGTTCTTAAAGAAAATGTGAAATTTTAGAGTCAGATTTATTGTCAGTCTTAAAACTAGGAAGTGTTTTCCACAACACAGTTTTCAGATTACTTTTTTTCTCTTTAAAGGCCATTATCTTAAGGGAAAAGTAATTATCACGAGGCAAAGGAAATTTAAAGTTTTTATTGAAGAATGCCGGGTCTCTAGCACGTGACAGTGCGAGGCTAAGTGTAAGCTTCTCGACTTTTCGAAGGAATGTATCGTCTTCAACTTCACGATTAAATGTCAATGAAAAATTTCTTTTTGGACTTTGAACTTCTGTTTGAAGGACACTGAACCCCTAAAGATGAAGGCAGTACGTTCCACCGAAAAGTCGCAAACCCCTTACTCAGCGCCACAGCGACACAATGCAAAAGAACATAATAATTGATTAAACCGATGTGAAAATACAGAAAATCGCAACGTGCAAACTGGGTTAAGCTAACTATTACACATTGTATTCTAGATTGGTATTTGTTTTACGAATGGTCAGAACAAAGGAATTTAGGGAGGGGTGTGAAACAGTACACTAAATATTCTGTACACATTACATGAAACGTGGGTGCTGTTTATTTCTTACAGATTTTTAAAACATAGTGATCAGTTAACCAATCTCTTTTCCCCGTCATGGGCGATAAAAGAGGGCATTTCGTACATGTCATATTTCTCTCTACATTTAGCTTAAGTTTGGTTGGTTATGTTAAAATATTTAATCGAATAAGACTATAAAACAATGGTTAACATGGCGAATGAAGCTGGCGAAACGAATTGAGACGGCAGAGGGTCATAAGATGGAAAAGACCAGTCCCGTTTCTTCGGTTTGAATAACATGAAATTATGTTTAGTTGAGCGTTGTTGTTCTTCATTCATCGTGGTATGTTTGAGATTTGGGCCACCATCGTGACTAAACCTTTTATGTAGCGGCAAAGAATAAGAAAACTTTAAAATTTGAGACGCTCCAAAGTGTTTTACGAATTATGACATTTGAGATCCTCATGGTGTGGTTTGGTATGTATGTATGCCTGTGTGTATGTATGTATGTAGGTAGGTAGGTAGATACCAACGCTGTGCAGAAACCTTGCTACATATCTGCTAATCTGTAAGACGAAACGACTCTTAAATTATGAAGCATTACTGAGTGTCAAGATCTATTGACACGCCCCTGTCTGTCAACATTCAAAATGCAGTAAAAAATGCAAGTGGAGAACTTTAATGGCAAAGTCATAAATATTTCACAAAGACAGAAGAAGAAGGCCTATTTACTCTGCGTCTTTCTGTAAATACAGAATGGCGACAGTACAGGAATGATATCATAATTGATGCCTGACGATCTTTAAAAATTAATGTTATATGAGCTATTTCTTTGTATATAATGTCACTATATATTTTAGTTGAGTAAAACCTGCACATACCCAGAGATAATACTCCACTTCCAGTAACACTGGGCAGTAAATTTCAGTAAACGCCATGGAACAAAACGCTGGAATTCAGTGTTGTGCAGCCTAAAACTCCACCCTGGGGATGGTACTGAAGAAACAAAGTGTGCTGACATGTGTAAAACGTCGTGTGTTAGTGTGTAGTGTCTAGTGTGTGACGCAAGTTCAACGGGGAACCGTATTAAATGTTGCTGGCTTTACATAACAAAGAGACGCCGGACGATACACGCATTTACATTTTAATTTCAATCATTCAGAATTTCAAAAAGCAGGATATTTGTTAAGCCTTGCAGTCAGCAAACCTCACGTGACTCTTGCCTGGTGGTAGTACAGTCTTACTGAAAGGCATGGCAACAAAAGTATAAAAAAAACTTTGATTCGACTGATATACGCAGTGACAACTCGTTCACTCAGTTTTCGGACTCAGCCCATGTCATAATATTCAAGAAAACAAACACTCCAGGAAACGGAAATTCCAATCCTCTCAGACGAAATGATGGGAAGGCACCCACATAGCTGATCTGACGTAAAAAGAACACATTCGTACAGGCTGGTCATCAATGTTGAATTTATACTGGTAACTTTGTCCTGTATCTAGGTGTCATTAATCATTATGTAGAAAATGTTGTTTGTGCTTCCTTCAGTATTGGTCTATTACAGCACACAGCACCCTCACAAAACATTTTCGAGGAAATGGGTACAAAAGGTAGTTCAGTCTGCAGTCTGCGGTTAAGGATTTTTTCTTCACAAAAAAATTTATACTTGATATCCTAATAACACACATGAAAACACACATATATTTCATATTAGGATATACTTGTGAGAAATTCTGTTTGATACAGACTCTATTCTACATTTTATGTTCAAGGATATTCTATTTTATATTAATATTAAAACAAAAAAATAACGAAATCCCTAAGAAACTCACAGATGCTGAACTATTCAAGATATGCCCTGTACTCTATGGATCCCAACGTTTTAATTGCAGTAACAATACACATTTGACACTTGAAGATATCCGCAGGCCTGTTCAGTTAATATACCTTAATACCGTGGAAACTCAGGTTAATTCAAACAGCAAACGCTGAGCTTATCGAAGGAAGATATGAGATTTTTTAGTTCTTTATGAAAATCACTTAATTACACGTCTCCTTATCATATTGATGTATTAAGCTTTAATTACGAAAACTAGTAGATATTTCCTAAGCATATCAATAAGGGATTCGACACCACACGTACTGCATACATATGACGAAATTTGCTGGTTTTAGTTACAAAAAACCTTAGGATCCAACTATAGTCACTGTGTCTGTTTCAAAAGTAATGTTAGTTTACTACACACGGGTAAGACAAACTACAACATGAGTCGTGGGAGTGCAGGAAACTTGTCTGCTCCTTCTCTACTTACATTGAAAGCCTTCCGTCCGTTAACATACAGTACAAAAGTAGAACGATTATGGAGAACTACAATACATGTTTGGAGTGGAGGAAAGCAAGAATAGAGAGACGTACGTGTAAGGGAGTGGATGGGAGAGAAACTGGTTTCACTCATTCCCTGTTGCGAGAGAATATGAAAAGACAGAATACTTGCTGTTAACTAACATACGATTTTGGCTTCAGGTCCAGTGGTATGAAAATCATGGCAAGTGTGGAGGATGCGGCGACAATTATGTACTGAAGCAGCCTAGACCGAATGAAAATGGCGGCACTTTTGGCACGGGTATTGTTGTTGCGAAGTAAGTTGTGTTTCCTGTAACACTGGCTGACGGACTGATTGAAGAGACGGACGGTTTGCGATTGATTGAATATCTCATCACCTACATTACTGCTACAGAAGTTAAACGAAAGGCTAAATGCCAGTCTGGCTGCCACACCAAGTGACCGGCTAAATTAATGAAAGTATTCATGAATAAGTGTTTGACAGTCTAACTAACCGTCTACATAATCCACTGATTGCTTGCCTGACTGACAAACTGACAGGAAGGCCAACTGAAATGACTTGTCTCTTCAAATTGTTCGCCTGACCGGCTCAGAATTGATTAATATCTTGTCAGTTGCTTTTTCTATTTGGCTGAGTAGTCAAACTTTCGAAACATTTTGAGGGTAAAAAACTACCGAATTGTCAGGATGAGAAATTGTCTGCTAGCTGTTTCGCTGGCAAATGTTTTTAAATTTATTTGAATAATTTTTAAGAGTTACTTTTTTTGAAATCAAGAGTAAAATATTATATATGCAAAAGAATTATGGATATTTGAACGTAATCAGCTCTCTAAACGTCAAAATTTCTGTAATTATTAATAAAAAAAATTTGACGCTTCACTAGGACGAACTTCAAGCTTGCTTAATAGTCATTGTTGAAAGGATTTAAATTTGTAAATGTTCAATGCAGGATAGGTAGGCAGCAACCAATAATTTATTCCAGAAATTGTAACTTCATGAGTGATATACACAAATAATAAGACACCAGCCTCTCTAATTTCAAGATTCCATCAAAATTCAAGCTACTGATCTTCAATGTATTCGCACAAGTCATGTTAAGACGAACGGGCGTACTAAGAACACAAATGTATAGTATTAAGTAGAGATGTTACTTCAGAAGTATAGTCTCCTTGTTGCCATGTCTTGGATTTGTGTGTCTCTTATAGATATCCAGCTGGTTCCACCATTAAGACCGTAACTAATATAACAGCAAATCATCTGGGCCGTTTAGAATTCCGAATTTGCCCACTAAAATCGGAATATGAGCTGGAGACAGAAGAGTGCTTTGCAGATTATCCGTTAAAGCTGGCGGATGGCAGTTCGTCCTACAGCATACGCGCTGGGGTCAGAGGAAATATTGCAGTGGATGTAGTTCTGCCTAATATCAAGTGTGAGCGATGTGTGCTTCAGTGGACTTACATAACAGGTTAGTAAGAGGGAAGTAATGCTACGATATGTCATAGTGATTCGCCACATGAGACAATACGGGTCCATTTCCAGATGTACGTCAAGTTTACGTGCTATCTCAGAAGCTATATCTGGCACAAAACTGTTACCATGTTACACATAACATTCTTAATTTATCCTTCTAAATACTTCTTTCTTTGTCATTTAATCAGCACACCAACTAATGCACATACATAAAATTTTTTCATTAAAATGTTTAAAATCGCTCCAACATGTTTCGACCCTAAGATCATCTTCAGGGAGCTACACTGTTCTTTACTAAAGTCACATATTTAAAAACACTCACTGATTAATTTCCTTATATTAACTTGGTGATGTGGCAGCATGTCGTATTGTGTAAGTCGTACACTGCTGAGAGTGCGCCTGACTGTGGGTGTGTGTCGTGTGTTATTTTGCGTGAGACATACGCCCGTAGGCAGGTGCACTCTCAGCAGCGTACGACTTACACAATATGACATGCTGCCACAGCACCAAGTTAATATAAGGAAATTAATCACTGAGTGTTTTTGAATATGTGACTTTAGCAAGGAACAGTGTAGCTCCCTGAAGATGATCTTAGGGTCGAAACATGTTGGAGCGATTTTAAATGTTTTAATGTAAAAATTTTATGTATGTGCGTTAGTTGGTGTGCCGATTAACCCTTATCCTGCTAACGTGGAGAATATGGTGAGCTCCTAATAATGCCAGCAAATGACAGATGGGGTTTAATTCGGCGTTTAAAGGGTCAAATGACTCTATGAAATGCACGGTGCAACGATAAAGATACTTATTTCTCTGATTCACCGATCTCGAAGAAATGTCTCTTCATTTCGGAGTCTATCCAAAAAGGCTATTTACGTAGTGTCAATCTCACATTTTTAGTTGTTAGTGAAAAGAGAAACCTTTGGAAAAATCAGCGTAAATTATTTCAATTTTGTAATTACTCGAAGACTGTAATGTCTCAGCAAAAACAAAACTCTGCTGCAATCTTTCACGTATTTTTCGAAATAACAAAAATGTTCGCCACTACTCACACAGTTAAAACTGATTACAACGGATCAGTAAGGAGCTGAAACCATTTCCGTTCAATGAAGTTTTCGTTTAATAGAGTTACTTGAAGTTTGAATCCTTGGGGCTGCAAAATATTTCTGCTCCAGTCATTCCCGTTGTACTCAGGTTCCATTTAAGACAGGTGTCACTGTATTAAAGTTTTTCTATTTTCTTATGTCCTTCAAGGTACTGCAAAGAGCGTGTATGGATATGAGAATAACAACTGTAAAAACGTAACATTTTTCTGATATTTGTTATAAAATATTGTTACAAATAAAATTACGACCTTCTAGCACGTGACGCCTTGTACTCAAATAGGTACCAGATAACACAATATCTTATCCTAGAAGACGTAAAATATTCACTGCTGTGAACATCTAATCGAGTGTTTCTCAACCACTCCTTCTTGAAGGAAACCCGAGAACACTTTCCACATCCCGACAAATCCGTGCCTATGAAAAAGTTTTACAGGCCAAAAATCGGAGGTAGTAGCACATACAGATTACTACAGGATTGCCAATTGCGGGACAAAAATTCACACAACATTTCGAGGGATATTTAACATTTTTTCGCGGTGCTTAATAATTTTTATGCCCTTATTTCACGATTTCTCGCGAAACCCCTAACGATGTTCTGCGGATCCCTGGTTAGGCAGCACGTATCTAATGATTTCCTGTACCAAAATTAGGTAAAAAATACTACGAGCATTATCAGGTACTCTTAATACTAACCGCTTGTGTTAAAACTACCAACTAAATTACTAACACAGACGAGCAGAGCTGTTCCTGACAGTGGTGTACCGAGAGGGGGGGTTGGGGGATTCAAACCCCCCGAAATTCCAAAGGTCTTCAAAAATCGTGCCAAACTCAACCCGATTGTGAAAACTATTAAAAATTGCTGAATTTAGAACGCCAACACCCCAAGATGTTCGGAAAAAAGGCAGTAAAATTCTAAAACTACCTATGTTCGCAATTGTTTTACATTAGCAATGACAAATAAATTGATTTTCATCATAAATAGTCTTAAAGTACCAAAAATTAAGAAAATTTTACTATATGAAATTAAATTTCTTGTACCAAATTACAGTTGCCTCCAGAACCCCTGACTAAGGTGCTACCGCCCCTAGATCCCCGTTCTCTCTGTCCTCTGTCCTCAAGTGAATTTGTTGAACCCCCCCCCCGGGAACAAAATTCCTGGGTAAGCCACTGGTTCCTGAGAAGCTAATAATTCCTTAGCTCCTCAAATATTCCCCAATTTTATGACATCCGAAGGATCATTTTCGTTACAAGAACCCGTCTCTTGTTCCTTTGCTGAGATGGATTAATTTACATTTAATTATCATAACATTGATGCCTATAGGTCTCTCATTCGGTCTGTCTCAGGTTTTCCCAGCCAAAAGCTTTATGCATTTCTCTTCTCCCCACACTCGCGGCTTTCCCTGCCCTTCTCACCCTCCTCGATATGGCCGTCGTAACAAAATATACTTGGTGAGGTGTATAAATCACAATGCTTCTCATTACGCACTTCACTCCAACCTCGAGTTACGTCCAGTTACATCCCTCCTCTAGTGTATATAACTCGTTTAAAGAAATATAAAGAAAATTAAGAATAATCCATTTCTTAAATAACAACGGATTCATTAGTAACCAAGCTTTATTTTATGCATAATGTGTTACATACCGTCAGTACACAACAATATATCAGTACAGTGATATAATATATACAGTCAGATCACATTATGGCAACATGTTTCGACCCTAAACGGTCATCTTTAGGACAATAGAGAACATTTTTAAGGTACAATAAAATGAGCACTCAGTGGGATCCCATTTCGTTTAGTGTAAAAGTTAAAATAACATACAACGAACTTCTTATTTATAACTTCAGTTTTAGTTATAAATAAGCAGTTCATCATATGTTATTTTAACTTTTACTGTAAACGAAATGGGATCCCACTGAGTGCTCATTTTATTGTACCTTAAAAATGTTCTGTATTGTCCTGAAGATGACCGTTTAGGGTCGAAACATGTTGCCATAATGTGATCTGACTGTATATATTATATCACTGTACTGATATATTGTTGTGTACTGACGGTATACAACACATTATACAAATTTGTTACTACACAACGGTATGGCCTCTGTCGAATTTATTCCATGCAATGGCATATGTTTCATACGATAGCATAACAGCAGCTGTATTTACATTCTCTAAGAAAGTCCTTTCTATTTTTGTAAATAACGACAGTAATTAGTTTTTATAATGAGTAAAAAATATGGACAAGCAATCAATAATATGCTGTTGAACCTACGACACGT
>Ga0136643_10008436_pt1 | contig 15061 bp, 9 predicted proteins | sample TergutLab28metaG_FD_96883 | JGI IMG/M metagenome (GOLD analysis project Ga0136643, IMG submission 96883) | Labiotermes labralis P1 segment gut microbial communities from Petit-Saut dam, French Guiana - Lab288 P1 (version 3) (version 3) | ecosystem: Host-associated > Arthropoda: Insects >... | reverse complement strand
CTTTTTTTTTGGGGCCGGGGGGGTTTTTGTTTGGCGCTCCCCCGTGTTTGTGGGTGGGGGGGGGGGGGGGGGGAGGTCGGCAGATAGCTAACTAGTACAAGAGGCGCGGTATGTTTTCAAGTACCGGGCAACATTTCATGGTGTCATTATGAGAGAGAGTGAGATCCTATTTTCAATTGACGTGTAGAATTTTGACAGGCCCCGCTGGTTACTGTTACACTGTTTCATGTATCCAATCTAGTGAAGAGGCACAGAGCAGCTCTGATGGTCATCACTGTGGTGACCCGTTGTGATCATGACAAGTGGATGAGACATCTGATGATGCCCTGCGTTTTATTGGCAGACGTAAATATTGGCTTTTTTAAGGAAGAAATTCACGTAAACAACCCACACAAATGTACTGTATGAATTACAGAGATTACGAGCCGTACAGCTACAGTGAAATATTATCTTGTTTTATTAGCCGATCTGATACACCTGCAGGCCGCACTCTAATCACACAGTACGTGGCGTACAAACCGAAACTTTCAAAACTACACAGGCGCTAAATTATACTGGCATCATTATGCAGGGCTTACGGATGTGGGATAAAAAGTTAACACACATTAAGTGTCGTGTCGGATGAAATATAAATGCCATAAAGAATATAGCAGAGATGTTCCTAAAGACAAGAAAACTGGGCTAGAATTCAAAGTACATAATGTTAAATATGTAAACACGAAAACAAAACCCAAATAACGAAAATCCTAACACAGACTTATTTGACGTTCATAGGGTCGTGCATCGTAATACATTTCTATAGTAAAATCAACCAGATGCATCAATGTCTCAAATTTGTTTCCTTGGAGTAACACTCTACATGTTTCGGACGGTCTTTCCATCCATCATCAGGAGTTAAAAACTGTACATACAGCAACAGGCGTATGTCAGACACATACTTCCAACTGCTTGCCACCAAGCAGACAGCAGTATCTGTTTGACATATGCCTGTTGCTCTATGTACAGTCTTGAACAACTTCCCTGCAACGTGGCCTGATCAGGTCACGTTGCAGGGAAGTAGCTGTACCAGTATTATGACCTGTACCGGAGGCTGCGGTTACCGTTTTTAGTACTCCTGATGATGGTTCCTGTGACACCCGAAACATGTAGAGTGACTTTGTAGTAAATAAATATCTGCATACTGTTGCATCTGGTTGGATTTGTATTAACATTGAATTAAGATGCACGGAAACATGAGCTTAAAACTCAATAAATCTCTTTGATACGGCCGTCAGTTACCCTATCGTTCGATATTAAATAAATAATGCATTTGAAAGGACAATGTTAATGAATCGAAGAACGAATAAAGAAATCGAGTCTTCTTAAGTGCATCTCGAATCAGGAAATAAGGAATCTTCAGGCACCTAAATGATGAAGAAAATAAAATTTGATATTTTAATTAAGATGGAAAAAATCTCCCGCTAGTTAACTCGAGAACAAATTAATTTTCTTGCTGAGAGCCTAGTGACAACGCCACTGATCATTAACCTATTTCATCATTAAACAATGTAAATTAACTCAAGAGACGGCAGTGCAAGGTTAATTCCAAGCTAATAACTATAATCTGCGAGACTCAGTGCCAAGGCTTAAACAGACACAACTACCTTATTACAAAGCGTCATACAGTATCATGTCCCGCGCTGAATATTGATTTCGTAATATCAGTGATTTGTGAAAGGGAGATAGGTAATATTGTGCACGGAAAAAGGATAGATGGCCCGATATGTACAGTGGAGAGGGCTGGCAGCGGCATGAGATGTATGGTAGTGTGTCAGCTGTCAAGTGGTGAAGTGTTAAATCGTGTGTCAATAACTCAACAATCACACGCGTTACCGCACGAATTGCAAGCAACCAACTATACAGTGCACACTGTGCAGCCACTGTGCAGCCACTGCCTATCGACAGGGGTAGCCAAACATGAGTGGGACACATGATTATGACAAATATTTCGCCTTCACTTTGTTACCTGACGTCAATATATAGGGTAAATTTGACAAATAATTTGTATTCGTTGATAACAAATTGTGACCTGAGTGCATAATAACGACGAAATGTATACATATCTGCCTGTGTGTCTGTGTGGTTCACCCCCCAAATTTTTTTTTGTTCTGGCCAACTATGGTATTCAATTTCTTATAATAAACGAGGTTGATAGACAGACAAAGTGTACCACACGTGAGTAATGAGACATGCATTTACAAATCGGGCCTATTAACCAGAGGGAAAGAGACTACTTGAGAGACATAGGAATAGAAGGAAGAATAAAATTTGGTTTGTGCAGACGTTGTGAAGCATGCCAACTAAAAAGAAAGGTATGTACCATCATTTACAGTTCTAATAATTATTTACAATACTGTATGCCACATGTTCCGGCCTTTATGGCCATCATCAGTTATATAAAATCACAAAATATTTTAAGGAAGGATAATTAATTGTACCAGTAATTTTCAATGCCAGACTGAGATCACATTGTTTACATCGGCAATGGATTTTATAAAAAAAAATTGTTTATATTTCTGGTACAGGTATTTTTAAAGTATAAGTACAGTTTACGTTTTAAAATGTATGTTACACGTATATCTGTTGAGGTTTTTCAAATTAAGTTGTTTTAATTAATGGTATCTATTTCCAAGTAGAAAATTCCTTGTAGTAAATCTCTCGACTGGTTATCGAGTTTACGGTTGTGTGCTGTCGGTGAAGAAAATTAGAAATTTTTAAAATATTTGCTGACCTTAAATATAGAGTGGTTATATAGGTATTATGATGTGGTTTTTGAGGATATGTATAGGGGGATGGAAGGTTTATTATTATTATTATTATTATTATTACAATGTAGATAAGAGAATAACATTTCGATGACAATGACATTTATGTAGGCATGGGCTGAATTCATAAGGACAGTGACAGTGTCCACATACAAATGACTGAAGACAGCAGTGAGCTTTGGGTGTGCACAAAAAGGCAGGCCTTTGTTGTATCAGATGAGTGACTATTAGTTTCGCACTATTAATTACGATTTACTGAGTTAGATATTGTCTGTAGTCCTCCCTTACTATCTTCAAAAAATTTCCTGAAAGTCAAAAAGAATTTTTTCCGGATGTCTCAAAAACGGGTAGACTTTTTGCATGACATAAAAATGGAAATGGGCAAAATTTCTAAGGCCTTTTAAAAATACTCACCAATACTCTGTATAAACTACTTATTATGGAAACGACTTATTTTCTGCCGCTATGAAGTGCGGCGTCTTAAATAACGTTCTTTTTCACTCTGTTATTTGAGGTTTCTTGTGTCGGCCAAGATGGTGGAAGCACAGATCCCTCGAAGCTGACGTCTAACCTGAATTGAATTTAAAGATTTAGCTTGCACCGCTCAATAAACACATTCTGTGTCTGTTATATAAACCAGTAAGTTGTTTCATTGGGTTATGATCGCAGTTTCCTTTTATATCCAAACATAATGCCTTAAAATCACTGAGTGGGTAGAACGTAGAATTTTTAGGGTAAGCGTGGTGGTATATAAAGTAACTACCGTGATTTAAAGAGTTAATGTAAAAAATCTTCAAATTCTTTTACATAAGAAAGAATAACTTAATTGGTTATCTGGAAATATTTCCGCAATATACGTCCAATCGCAATAAGGACAACCATGAAAATTGTCCAAAAGACAGCGAATCCCCAAACATGACCCACAGAACTTCTTACAGAGTGTCAGTCACTGCCTATCAAATACAGTAACACAGAATCCAAACATACAAGCCTGATAATACCAAAGTCTGTGATCTCGGTGTCTGTGCGGTCTGCGACAACTCTATTACTAGGACGGTGGGTTTGAAACCCGCTGAGAGCATGGATGTTCGTCCCTCTTGTTAGTTGTGTGGGTAGGAGCGGTCACTGCGACGAGCTGCATCACTCGTTCAGAGGAGTCTTACTTGGTGTATGATTGGGTGTGATCTACAAACCTATACAACGAGGCGGCCTAGTCCCGAGACGGGCCATTGTGCCACCCAAAAAAATACTACATTCTGCTATTAAACACAGATACTTCTATCCACTTTCCATTCTCTTAGCACTGATCCTAATGTTTATAACAGTTCAAAACCCTGTGATAACCAAATACACCATCACCTATAACACTAAGAAAATCTGTATTTTTGCCCACAGAGCGTGCTTGTGTGTTCCGTGTGGTTATCGCAAACAAATAACGATTATTTCCTTTTCATCTTTAGATTTTCCTTCTTTTCATTCATTTTTCAAGCTGTAACTTCATAAGATAATTCGTCTTCTAGCCGACTACAAAGCTCTTCGACCATATTTTGTGTACAAATTTTGTTTCTCCCATCACAGTCACATGAGTCGCCTGTATGAATGTTAGGCAAAAGCCATAACTAAAAATGTTCTTTGTTACAAAATAGCCCAATATTTTATTCGCTCCACACTTACTGCGTCACATTAGTTCCCTCGCCGTCTGATTTTCACACCTAAGTATTTCGCTGTCTCTCTCCATGAAAAGTCACCGATTTTCACATCACTTAAGCCCAAACAACAACTTATCTTTAAGTACATCCAGATTTTCGATATATATTGAAAGAAGAAGTTTTGATCTGAATGGTGGGACTACACCCATCGGAAACGATATTGCGCGGGCAACGAAATGTCTATTGCAGTACTCTCTGCTGCTGTCAGACTTTTGAGCCTGGATGCCCTCAGGAAACTCAACTGACAGGTACCTTATTCGGACAGTCACAAATCTTGATATCGGCAATCACGTGACTAATGCACCTCATCCGGCAGCCGTCCGAGGGTCTGGTAAAAATACCGCCTGAATATTACACTGATTTCCTTAAATAAAAAATTTACACGAACTGTCCTACTGTTCATTGATACACACATACATACATACATACATACATAAATACATACATACATACGTGCATATATACGTACATACATACACACATACATACATAAATACATATATATATATATATACGTACATACATACAAACATACGTACATACATACATACACACATACATACATTACATATATACATACGTAAGTAATACATACATACATACATACGTACATACATACACACGTACATACATACATACGTACATGCATACGTACATACATACATACATTACATATATACATACATACGTACAACCATACATACATACATAAATACATAGGTACATATATACATACATACATACATACGTACATACATACATACATACTTACATACGTACATACATACATACATACGTACATACATAAGTAATACATACGTATATACATACATACATACGTACATACATACATACATACGTACATACATACAAACATACGTACATACATACACAAATACATACATACATACGTACATAAATACGTAGGTACATACATACATACATACGTACATACATACACACATACATAAGTACATACGTACATACGTACGTAATACATACGTATATACATATATACATACATACATACGTACATACATACATACATACATACAAACATACGTACATACATACACAAATACATACATACATACATTACATATATACATACACACACATACATATGTACATACATACACACTTGCATGCATACATAATACATACATGCATGAACGCATACATACATACATTTATACATACATACATACATACATAAAGATTTGGGCGCATATTTCAAAAGCTCCATTCAGTCGCAGTAAACACAAACATGACAGTCGGTACCTCACAGGACACCTTTCAATATTTCCATATCACAAGCAAAATTACTCGATTCACAGTACTTAAATTCATCATAGGATATGCATATTACTTTACGACAGCACTGTTAATAAACGTTTCCCGCCATCTCTTGAGAGGCGAGACGAATTACTTGAGGTGCCACTCCGTGAAGCACACAATACTTCTTGACGATTGACGTTCGTGTTTTCAACTGTGACATTTAGAGATGTTTTCGTTTGCTAGATTATACAGCGTCAGTTAAAGATGAAGGAATCCATATGGGGCACGTGTAAGAAAGATAATGACAGGGAAAACCCGAAGATCTCGGAGTAAAACGTGTCCCAGAGCCACTTATTCCAGCCCAATTCCCTCATGGAAGGGCCTCGGATTGAACCCTGGTTTTCGCAGTGATAGGGCAGCGACTATCCTCCTGAACCACATCACGGCCCTCCGCTGGCTTTAACCTTTATGCACCATGCATCCTATATATAGGACAGACGTACCGCTCCTCGCCAGCGTATGCTTTTTATATATTCAGTCAACAAATATATTTAATTATTTTTTTTATTCTTTCTCTCACCATCTTCGTTTATTCCTCCACAAAATATCGTGTATTTCCTAATGTTACCCATCTTGGTTCATAAAATATTCACATTTTACATAAATGGTGTGCTAAACTGTAAATGTCCAGCTCCAGGGCCAAGGGTTTAATAAATCCATTTTCATACTACACCACTTGTGGGAGTAACAGGGTTCGTAGAAGTTGAATTGTGTTGTAAAGCGGCCAGTTCGAAGGACGGGAATGAGGCAGGAGAGAAACTATAAGGTGCTTTAGCTAGATGGTTTGTGAAGACGGAAGGTGACACAATTGGCTCAAAATCGTGTCTATTGACGGTATCCACCCTTGTTATCGGTGTGGAACGTCATGACGGTGTGATCACAGGCTTGGTAATGAAGCAACTATTTGTAGTGCCATGCACTTTCGCTTTCCATTCGCTAAACCTACAGAGAATTGAATTTGGACCGACTGCCAAGCTTACAGCTCCATTTACGTTAACACCAATCTATCGCTATGGTGGCGCCATGTTGATACGGCTAAGTCTGTGGCAGTCAGAACGGAGCTGCTGAAGGTTCATTCCTTCTCTGCTAAGCTGTGAACGTGTGGCACTACGATCCTTCGAAACGTCGGTAACCATTTGACAGTCGGCAAGGCGCAAAATTACAGAAGACTTTAATATTGTGTTTCAGTTACTGGCGTTACACATTTACGACAGTTTTATATAAAAATTAAATATTTAAGAGCCGGGGTGCTGATAAGTCCTTAGCCCGACCAGGAAGGAAACAAGCTCGGAAGCATGTCAGGGACGCGCGCGATTTCAACAATATCGAGACACGAGCTGTCGTCAAGTTTTTTCGTGCAAGGCCAAGCGCCGAAGGAAATTCACACCATTCTGACAGAAACATTAGCTTGTTTCTTTTCTGGTCGGGCTAAGGACTTATCAGCACCCGTGTACTTGCGAGACCTCAGGCTTCCGCCGCGCTGTAGTTGAGACCTTCACTTTTCAAGGGCATCGGGCAACGTAGGTTTGTAGTTTGTTACCAACTACCAACCTACACCGCGCAACATCCATGAAGAGCGAACTTTTCCATTCAGTTTTTTATTACTCTGTTTGTAGGACTGCGCCGGTCCCAGTGGCCGTGCGGTCTAAGGCATAGTTCTGCGGCCGCTCGCCTGTTGAGATCGTGGGTTCGAATCCCACCGGGGGCATGGATATTTGTTTGTTGTGAGTGTTGTGTTTTCAGGTAGAGGTCTCTGCGACGAGCTGATCACTCGTCCAGAGGAGTCCTACCGACTGTGATTTGTCGTTGTGTGTGATCTAGAAACCTCGTGAATGAGGGGGCCATGGCCTGCGTTGGGCCGCAGCGCCACAGGGAAAAAAGAAATTGTAGGATTGCAAATTTTAACTTCATTTATGCCTACGAGTGAAAGTGACACATCGCACGTATCTGAATCCACACCCTGTCTTCCTTCCCATTGAAACTCAGTTCATTTTTCCTCGCAGATTCAGACTGCGATGACACGTCTTGGAATTCGATTCCCTCACCGTCTGTCAGTATGCGGTGAGCGCTGCAGACGCCATCGGCAAAGCGAGTGGCTACATCCCTCTAATTTAAGGTAGGATGTGAGAACAAGTGGGACACGCACCATCCAAACACAGGGATGCCAAGTATTCTGTTACGGCGTTAACTGTTCACATAACTGTGCCCTTCACTGACAGATCGGAAGTTCTCACAGCAGTGCTGCTGCATATTGAAATCCTGTAGCGTGTTACGCCGTATCGACTGGCAAGGAAAGAAGTGAGAGGAGGGAGACTTTTTGATGAAGTTGAGGCAGACTGGTGGTGACGACGGCAGGTGAACGAAAACCGTTCAGTATCGTATATAATTACCGTGTTTGATATAGGCGGCCATGTGGTAAGTTCTGTCTCTGCGATGGTAACAGTCGCTGTCACTTAACATCCCCGCAGAGCAACATCTTCATGTTTTATACTCTTCAGAGATAACTTGTTCAATTTTTTTAAATTAAATTAGATGTTGTTTTTATTCTAGTAACATCGCTTCTTCGTACGTGACTGGCGTCTCTTCTTCCAAATATATTCTACAGGATACAGTTCGTTTTGCGCAAATTTCTTCCTTTCGTTACAAAACACACTTTAATGTGGTAATTTATATAGAGTTTAGGTGAGTAAACCTGCATAAAATAGACCACTTTCAGAACTACTAGTATACAGAAAGATAATATTCAAAAGATGCCATAAAACACGATGTGAAGTTATAAACTGGATTCCAGTGCTTCAAAAACGATGAACAGGAAGCATGTAAAATGAAGAGCTTGGAACGGTATTTACAGTAGCGATGTTTGTTAATTATCTGAGCGAATATCAGTTCGTGAAGAACAGTACTGTTCCACAGGACATAGATGTTGAATACAATGTACATTTCTGCACTGGCATGCAGTCCTTACAGTTTAAGCAGTGCCTCCTTCAGTATGATAGCCAGTACAGAAAGGTCTTCTGTTTCTTCCTCCGTCTCTTGACAACAGTCAATTTCAGATCATTGTCCATAGTCTATGCACCTTAATTTTGGTCTTCCTGCTTTCTTCTTTCATCTGGTTTCCCCAGAAATACTTTATTGACGGTTCTACCATCAGATATTCTCGCTAGATGACCAGCCCATTCCAATCCACTTATGCCTTATCGTAGGCACCTTCAGCGACGAGCGGGCAGGTTCGCAAGTTCCAGTGAAGCTGAGGGTTATGTTGGTAGGGCCACCCAGAGCAGACCGATACCAACCGAAGAACCAGACGTAGTGCATCCCACACCGACAGGGCTGAAGGGGCTCTTTAGGTGAACTACACCAACTCTCCCAGGACTGGTAGCTAATCACCAACATACCCAATAAAATAACATTGATTCATAAATCAAAGGAAGACTGCCAGACACTATTCTTATTCTCATAACAACAAAACAGACTGTTTTATGTAGACCCTATCAGTTCCTAACTTACGAGAAGTAAGTGCATTACTTCGGTATTAAAGAAATACAAAAGGGTAGGCTTCTCAGTGATTAGAAAAAGTGCTTAGACGAAGGTTTATGTTCAAGTTTCCTTTGTATTAAAGACGACACTAACGTACGATTCCAAAACTGCTTGTCGACACCCCTGGGATATAGAGACACTTATGCAGTGGGGCGTAGGAAATGCTACACTACGCTACACTAGCCAGCACTAGGCTATGTGTTTCCCTCTCTAGGCAATGCGGTGCGTACAGTAAATGCAATCATCATTATCATCATCATCATCGACATACAACAGCAACAGAAACCCCTGGGTGGACAAGCATTCAGTTCATGCTCCTGAATTAAAGGACAGACGCTTGATTAGCGGCTCAGTGGGCGATCAAGCGCAACATGTCAGTCTATTGTTCCTCTTAAATATTTAGCATCTAACTGTCTACGCTATCTGTGCAAACAGTACCAATCCAAATTCTTTTGTACTTCTTTATATATATATATATACCCCAAAATTTTTGCCTTTCTATCGTAATTTTCTCTATCCTATCATTCACGTAATGAAAAGGGTAAAGTGCACCCTTGTACAGGCACTGAGGCTCTGTACAGGCCGTACGGCCCATAGCGGGAGTACATGTATAGCTCTACTCTTTCTTGACCACGGCACTGGAAAGGGGTGAGGGGTCAGCGTCACGCCCCGGCCGCTCTCTACCCCCAGGAAAGACCCGGTACTCATTGTAGAGGGGGCTGGGTGGGCCCCAGGGCCGGCCTGGACAGGTGCGGAAAATCTCGCATTCCCACCGGGATTCGATCCCCGGACTGTCCAGCCCGTAGCCAGTCGCTATACCGACTGAGCTACCGGGCCCATTTTTTACTTTTATCACTCACGTAATAGTGAACAGCTAAAGAGCTGGTACTTTGGCTGACGCAATAGTATCCATGGCAATTACAGTGATGTGCAATAATGGGGTAGGCTTCTGCTGGTGATTAAATACTGCTTCCCATTTCTATAAGTTATGTGAATGAAATTTAAATTCTTAATTAACGTTACACAGTATACGTCAGCAATCTTTTTTATTCTTAATCAAGGCTACATGTTTCGACTAAAAGTTAGTCATCTTCAGGCCCTTACAACTTTTTCGTTACCAGATGCTTTGCAAAGCATCTGGTAACGAAAATGTTGTCAAGGCCTGAAGATGACTAACTTTTAGTCGAAACACGTAGCCTTGCTTAAGAATAAAAAAGATTGTGCTGACGTATATTGCGTAACGTTAATTGAATTACGAGCACATCGTGATGCCTTCATTCAGAATTAAATTCTCAATTCGAATGCTATGCCTTCAGAAGTGCAGTTACCATGAAGTTAATAAGTAAATCACAGAGAATTTACGTAAATTCACGAGGAATTCGGCACAAAAACATCAAAAGACACAAAAACATAATTTCATAATGTGCTTGTGTTTGAATTACATCTTCGAAAATTCGACAAAAAAAATGCAAGACTGAGTAAACTGAAAAAAAGGTTCAGTGGTCAGTGGCTAATTTAGCAAACTATGCTGGAAGGAAAATAACATAAGGAAGCAGTAAATGCTTGAATTTTTAAGGTGGCCAAAGAAGGAAAAAGACAGAGAATCTGCATGACGGCATTTTAAGAATAACCGAAAGTAAAGGCCTACCACCTAATAACACTAAGAAATTACAAACCGCAAGGACAGAGAAATACGTGAAGGGCAAAAATAAGATGGAAAGTGAATTAAGAGAGGTCTTAAGGCTTAAACATTGAAGTAGAATAAGTTTGTATAAATAATACAGTTTGATATCGACAAGGAAATCAACACCTAAACCACACTTTTATGTTGTATGCCACGAACCTCATAGAGAACACTCACTCCGCACTCTTTCCAACATGTACGGGACCCACGGCTGTTAAGGGGTGTGCAAACACTGCGGCAACATTTTCGGATGAGACATCGTTCCTTATACTTAGAGTATTGTGTGTGATATTCGCGATTTACAGTTGGAATCTCTACATGTCGTGGTAATGGCAAGGAAAGAAGAAATAAGCCATTACTACTGCTTGTCTCAGATAAGCAGCTCGGCGCATGGCTACGGTCGCACTGAACGTGGCCTTACTGTTGCTTCCTTAGCCCTGTAAACAGCACACCTGGTGGCTTCTATTTCGCGGTCAGCCTTATAAATCACACTGTTTTGTCAATTGTCCACTTAACGATGTCCGAGAAGAGAGGAATGGCGCGGTTCATTATATATTGACAGAAAATAGTATAGGCGACGACTTTGCTTTGTCCCGTATCATTTAGGTTTTGGATCCAGGTGATTCTGTCATTACACTATTTGGCTAAGGGCTGGACAACAGAGAATTTGTGATACGAATACCGGGCAGCGCAAGAGAATTTTCTCTTCTCCAAAGCATCCTAACCAATTCTGAGGCCCCTACAGCCTACTATTCTTTGGGCACAGCGGCATTTTGCACGGTATAAAACAGAATGAGCGTGCAGCTGTACCGCCAGGATCAAGATAGAGTGGAGCTGGATCTCTACTTTCCCTACTCCCTTCATGTCGTGCATAGGGGCAAGTTTGTTTACCTTTTGCTAATTGGTTTAGGTAAACTGGCCTTGCGCAGATTATGTCACAGCATTAAGTGTGTGCTTTTAGTGTCTGTGTTATGAATGTAGTCGGTAGCTATCCACAAGTTATGTGCCAGCCTAACTGAACAATTATGACATTCCTCTATCCGTCTCTTCTCTATTAGTACCTTCCGCCCCCCAGCCAGTACATATCCATCTCTATATTCATACGCTGACGAACTAGCGAAAATTCCACAAACTGGGAATGACAGTAAGGCTGGACGATTCTTTTATACAACTGTACACTCCCTGATGATGGGTCAGTAAGGACCGAAACATGTAGCAGTTTGCATATTAAACTTTATTGTAATTATAAAGCAGTGTGTGCGTTTATTGGCCACACTGTAACAATTATATTATCCATCAGCAGTCAACCAACCAATATACTACAACTAGTTTCGGTTGTTGTTTTGACAATGTGGTAACTTCATAGCTCCTTACAAACTTCCCAGGCACGTAGAGTGAATTGCAATAAAGAACGACGGTATATATCTTTTGCCTGTATGGCAACAATAAATTTTAAACTCATGGTTCCATGCATCGTAATTCACTGTTAATAAAAATCCAACCAGATGCAACAGTATGCAGATATTTATTTACTGCAAAGTCACTCTACATGTTTCGGGTGTCACAGCACCCATCATCAGGAGTAATAAAATCTGTAACAGAATGCACATGCACACGGCACGGCACACGGCTCCCTGATGTTGGTCTTAGGACCGAAACATTTCGGAGCAATTTTAGTGTTTTAATGTGTAAATTTTATACAAGTGCATTACTTGGTTACTTGGTGAGTGAACTCGACAACATGCACGGTGTAACAATGAAAATAATTTCTGTGTATTAGTGTCGAGAGGTGTTTTGTCTAACGAAAACATCGACAGCTCAGATTGTATAGCGTTGAAGCCAGCGCAGTGATACGAAACTCTTTCGTAATGATATTGAAAAGAAAAAGAAACTGACTCGGGGCTGAAATTGTTCCAGCTTCAGATAACCAGCACAAATCCCACAAAAGTCTGGACTGAAATCAGCCCTAACCTCCTTGATGATGTACCACGTTCCGGTGGGGTACCGGTCGTAGCTCGACGGACGTCTGTCACATGTTTTGGCAAGCAGCATTTATCACTCCTGCTGTCAGCTATGCGCCGTGATGACGCTGTGTATCAAAGTGAGAAATGTCCATTATGCATGTGCTGAAAACGGTCCCTTTATTTTACATTTAAGGAAAATGACTAATAGCAAACAGCTCTATGAAGCTCATTCTTTTACACATATTAAAGAGTAAGAATTTATTTCGTGAATATGGATAAAGTACATGTTATTGCCTCCGTGTGGAAGGTATACAGAAAAGGCATATCACTGACAAAGGCCTTAGACTTTATTTATAGCAGGCCTAGACAATTTTATACTTTTATTGCAAAATTATTAAAAAAAAATGTTCTAAAATTATAATTCTTGGTATAAACGTACACTGAGTTATACTCGAAGAATTTATAGGGTAAAATTTAAATACCTTAAATATGCGAAACGAACGTAAAAACGTTATGAAATTAAATTAAAACAACCAAAAATGTAAACACAGTTAAATTTTGAATTTTTATTTTTGATATATGAGAGGATATTCGGACCCAACGTGTCTGCTATCCAGCAGGCACTGAAGGCCCTTACGTGGTTTTAAAGTGCTGAAGCTCAAAGACTCACTTAGCGGGAGTCCATGAAATATTAATCTATCGCAAAAGTGTTATAATAAAATGACACAAGAGGGGCAATATAAATATAACGTAATATTGAAGCGTTTTCGTGCAACAAATGTTGAAGTGGAAAAGCAATAAGTATTACATATTTTGAGTGTGTGTTTGTAGATTTAAGCAAACAGCATGCAATGCGCATGCGCTGTTTTGTCATCTGTTGCTGCCCCGGCTCTACAATTCTTTTACACATTATGTCATAAACGTTGCGCGATTTTCGGGGGGAAAAAAGCTATTGAGCATATATGTGTGTTTTGATTATCTGTACAACTTTTGTCTGAAACATTTCTTACTTCAGTTAGTAACCAAGAATTGCACTTACATAAATTCCACATTAAAACACTTAAAAACAATTAAAATCACTCCGACATGTTTCGATCATTTTTAGATCATCATCAGGGAGCTATGTTTCTTCTAGCTAAATTTATATTATAATATTCATAATTTAATTCGTTTGTGTAAACGAATTAAATTGTGAATTTTATAATATAACTTTAGCGAGGAGAAACGTAGCTCCCTGATGATGATCTAAACAAGATCGAAACATGTCGGAGTGATTTTAATTGTTTTTAAGTTTTTTATGTGGAATTTATGTAAGTGCAATTGTTGGTTAATAATTGAAGTGATTCTAGGCAATGCACGGTGTAACAATAAGGTTTATATGAAACATTTCTTGTTATAAGAATAAACGAACGAGACATCATAAAAAAATGTGTATCGGTCTTCATGTAAAGTAGTCATTATTCTTGTTGGATTTAAATGAAACTTGAATTTTCTGGACAGATATTAGAGAAAAACTAAAATATCACATTTAATAAAAATCCGTCAGGTGGAAGCCGATCTGTACCATGCGGATGTACGGGCAGACGGACAGAAAAAAAAACATGAGGAAGCTACTAGACACTTCTCTCAGTTTCGCGAACGCGCCGAAAAAAAATGGGAGCAGCACGAAAGATTTTGGTGTGAATATATCAAGTATAACACTGCAAGTTGTCAAATTTGTTTGCCGAACTGTTACGTAAACATATGTTACTGTTGCACCCATGTCACAACGCACAGAACATAATGCCAGGAAACCTGAAATAATCCGCGGCAAATGTGAATGTTTTAATGCTTGAATAAAAACTGTTTCGCAAATTAAAAATAATATATACCAGTATTTAATCATCCGTAGGTTTTTGAAATCCATGTTTCAGTTTTACCAACCAAACGTTCAGTCTTCCATACGCCACCCCCCACCCCCCCCCCCCCCCCCCCCCCCCCCCTCCCCTCCCGACCCCCCGCCAACCCCTTCAACACAATTCTCGT
>Ga0136643_10008432_pt1 | contig 15065 bp, 9 predicted proteins | sample TergutLab28metaG_FD_96883 | JGI IMG/M metagenome (GOLD analysis project Ga0136643, IMG submission 96883) | Labiotermes labralis P1 segment gut microbial communities from Petit-Saut dam, French Guiana - Lab288 P1 (version 3) (version 3) | ecosystem: Host-associated > Arthropoda: Insects >... | reverse complement strand
CCGCCACTCCACTGATTGTTGCTTTGTCTCCGGGTCATAGTGATATAACCAGGTTTCGTCCATGGTCACTAATAGCGACAGTAAATCATTTGGATCGGGCCTAAAAAAATTCCAAAATTGCTCAGACGACTGGCACCGTTGACGTTTTTGATCGTGTTCAGGTATTTCGGGACCCACTTCGCGGAGAGCTTCCGCATGTCGAAATCTTCATAAATGATGGACCCAACCCGCTCATGTGAGATGCCCAGTTGCTCAGCTATTGATTTAGCCGAAATCCGGCGGTCGTCCAAGATTGGCTCGTGAATTTGATCAATAATCTCCGGGGTGGTCACTTTTGGGTCGTCCAGGACGAGGCGCATCACAGGTGGAAAAATCACGTTTAAACTGGGCCACCCAGCTACTGACGGTGGCATACGATGGTGCATGTTCCCCTAATATTTCAGTCAGATTGGCGTGAATTTCCTTTGGTGCCTTGCTTTGCAGAAAAAAAAACTTGATGACAGCTTGCGTCTCCATGTTCTTTAAATCGCGGGCGTCAACTGACATGCTTCCTTTCAGCTTCTGTAACAAGAAAAGACTTGCAATTCGGCACATGAACAGACCCCTCTTTCCAACGACACTATCGATTCCGTCATACGACATTGGGAAGTAGGTCGGGCTAAGGACATATCAGCACCCCCTCGTATATTTCAGAAACCCAACAGATTCCTTCATAGCTAAACTGTCAATACAGAACAATAACATCTTATATTTAATTGGTTATTAATGTTATCTCAAGTCTATGAAATCAGCTTCAGTGTTTTAACTTTTAGAGGCCCACTCCATCTTTTAAGCCACAGCACTGATACCCTGAGCTGATCCCCTGCAGACTAGAGAGACAGCCTAGCTCAAGTGTAGGATTTAAGTCAGCCTAGCAGCAAATACAGGTCTTATAATCCCTGCCACTGTAAAGGTTAAACGTGTACCGAAGTCTAAGCACTATGTATAAAAAAAATGGATATGGGAAAGTAGAAGTAAACAGTCAGCTTCACACTTGGGAAATTTGTTTTCTGTGAAAATGTTCCCACTGCCCACTGAGTTCATTCCAGGCTCTGTACAGAATAGTGGAAAAGTGAAATTATCCTGCTATTAGAAACTGAATCTCCATATGCAGCCACTCTAGCAACTGAACTATACAAAGGAAAATGTGAAATTAGGAACGTTTTCTTATTTTATTTGCCACTGTAAATAATTTCAATATATGCAATTCACAAACTGTTGGGATATTATATTATAGCCACTTCCTTGCAAACTTTGTGTAGACTCACAAAGTGCATACTCATCTTGCAAAGGAAACAAATCAAACATTTTTTTTTAAAATGTACGAACACAGGCTTTCTGCCTGCAGCGCATGAGGTAAACCACAACAAACCTTCCTGAAGTCCTCTGGCTCTGGGACCTGATATTGGGCTTCATTCAGCAGCACAAACAACACACGGTCTGCTTGTTATACTTTGAATTTGTAATAACAGATTCCAGCACTACGTATCGTATCACTAAATATGAAGCAATCTATTTTTATGATGAGGTCTTTCATCTCCTGGGATGTTGCACAGTAAAGGGTGGTGGCTGGTTATCAATGTTTTAAGGACAATGTAAGAGTCCAGCTTCACTGGTTAAGCAATCTGGACTGCTTGAACCTAGATGATGGGACTAAAAACAAAATTTGACCTCCCAACATCTCAGAACACCAAAGACCTCAACCACACCATGGCAGGAGCCCGAAATCTCACATATTCTTGTTACTTTATTCACACCAACAAAACAACAGACATATCTGCATTTCTTTACTGTAACACTGAATGTAATTCCAACTCTATCTTTTAAAATATGTTTATACAGAAAACAACAGGTGCCAATAAAACAGGAGACAAACTCCATACCAGGCATGTCAAACTCATCTATATTACATTATCCAGTTGTTAACAATTCTATTATCTTGCCTCTAATCAAAAGATATTCCACAAACTTGGCACCATTCATGTGCACTTGGCTTATAAACGTCAGGAGTAAATTGCTGTGCTGATGCCACATAAATTATTGTTGACAAATGTGTACCTGCTAATCCTGACATGTCCGAACTCATTCTGTTTCACAAGTGAGAACAACTGTTCACACAAATACATGCTACCAAGCATCACGCATATTTGACTAACAACCTGTATAATATTTGGAAATCGATATGAAGTAAAAACATATAAAAATATGGTACTCCAGCATCACTAAATTTTCTTTAAAACAATTCCCAACACCTCTTAGCCATGATGCTCCATTAAGCTGTAATCCTACCTCCTCTCACAGCACATACACATACTTTATCTGTTGAAATAAAGGAACACTCACACTGACAGTACTGGGGTCCTCATAAGTCCTTAGCCCGAGCAGGAAGGAAACAAGCTCGGAAGCATGTCAGGAACGCGCGCAATTTCAACATCGAGACGCAAGCTGTCATCAAGTTTTTTTTTTTCCTGCAAGGCAAGGCATGGAAGGAAATGCAAGCCATTCTGACAGAAACATTAGCTTCCTTTCTTCCTGGTCAGGCTAAGGACTTATCAGCAGCCCTGTATGTGTTAGGTGATCATTTATCACACATGACTGTCAACAGAACACACAAAAATACAAAGTATCAGTACATGATTTTATAACCAACTTTACAGTCTTATTCAAGTGATCGTTTTAAATGAGTTCGGAGATGTTCTGCAGGTTGCCAATGAATGTGAATCAGCCACATGTAGCCCACCATCTTAAAGTTTGACATTTCTATATGCCCTACGTTATAATACACAGAAGTCCAAAAATATGGGTACCTTAAACTCTGTTTTGTTATACACTCAATGTCAAACTATAGACACACACATGCAGATTAAACAAAAGAAAAAAAAAGTGTAAAAATACACAGGAATGCCAAAAAGCAACATCCAACTCCAACGCTCCTGAAACCAACTCTAATAATACTCATCTTCCTACAACACTCAGAGGTTTTCCCTTATATTCAAACTGAATGTCGCTATAATTTTGTAAAAATTACAGAGAAATTTTGTCTAAATCAGTAACAACCTTTCACTGTCATATTTTGAACAGTTCCACGGCCTTCATACATGTTTTTCAAGAGGGACTGTCACTCAGGGAGGGAGCCCAAATAGTAAAAAACATGTTATTAGAAAGCAACTTAACAGAGACTCAGCAACTAACTCTATAAACAGTGTTAATGTAGTATAATCCTAACTTTGAAATCTGCCGTTAAGGCCAACACACTTCATTCTGGGAGTAAAAATCAGTTCCTAACACAAAAACAGCAACAGCTAGTTCTATTTAAACTTACAAGGATGGACGAACTGTTCACATTTTTAAGCTACAGAGGTCTGTAATCTTATACTACTGTGCCAGTTTTCAAATTATCCAAATGCCAATGACCACCAACTCTGATTCTTTCTTATAATACAACAAAATCATAGAAATATACTTCCATGACACTCATCCTGTTATAAGGAATGAAGCTTTGAACTGTGTGGCATGAAAACAAAGTGTGTTTTCATTTGTATCTGGGGAGGAATGAGAGACAGTTTAGACTCTTACAAAACAGTGATTCCAGTGCGTAAATACCATAAGAAAATGAATTAAGTCAATTAGTTAAAACGCATCCCAAAATTTTGAGAGGTTCTTCTATTCAGAGAAAAATAATTAAAATAAACCCACAATGAGCAGGCTCCCTGTCTACATCTGTTAATTGTCAAGTCTTATGTCTCATCCTGTTGTGTGTTATTATAGAGTTCTGCTCTGTCTGACAAACTGAACAGAATGTGTTTAAGATGCTTGTTAAACAATACTTAATTTCAGATGTATGTCTTACATATCACTCCCTGTATTTATGGAGAGTACAACAGAGAAATTTATAATAACAGCATTCAAATTTTCCTTGTGTATGTTGGTGATAACACAGTGCAGATAGATGTTTAATAATTTCAGACAGATTCAAATAATGGATTCATATTTGGACTTGTGGACAATGCTGATGCTCCTGAATGGAGCTATGCAAACAATAATGCACATTAAATGACGTGCTCACTAACTGAGTTTACACACCTCCTGGTCTGCAAATTTCACAGATGACCTGGCTGCTAGCTGGAACTCCAGGTGATGGTCGAACCCAAGTCCAGAATCATTAGAGTTGTCACAAGGATCTACTGTTGTCCTCTCCTGTGTCCTTGCTGCCATCATTAAATTACAAAACCTTAGTACACGTTTCTCATTTAACATATTAACTGAACCACCAGAAGCACGTAATAATAAAAATAATGTGGACTAAGGAAAGCAACATATCTCTTTACATAGTACCAAGAAACTCAGTATTTCACCTGTACTGCATTGTAATATTTTTCAGCTCACATTGGTTTATATCACATTTATTTCAGTTTACAGCACTGACTTGATTTTGATAAAGAATACAATGTCAAAGCCTTCAGCATGTACAATGTAGATACCCCTACTTGGTTAACATCATTCTGTTCCTTGAACACACAGGCTGTCGAATGTGGGGTTGACTTTAATGACAAATTGGGAAGCATGTATGGGGATTTATCCCAGTATTTATAAAATGGAACTGAAAAAGTCACAAAAACTTTGGCGTGAATGGCCAGTCTTTGTGTCAGAATCTATATTTAGGACATCCCAAACAAGAAACAGGAGTGCTAACCACTCATATGCAACATTAACATGTCTTACTGCATAATCCTATACAGCTGCAACCATAACATACTTATAACTTAAACTTCATATCAAAAATTAATATTTAAAATTAAATTATTTGATGACTGACACACAGTGAAATCGGGGCAAGTGTAATGTCTGTCACAAATGACAGGGCAAGAGCTAGTACCCCAGTTTGAGAAGAAAATCAAAGAATTAATGGATGGAAATAAGGATACAGTAGCTCACAAGCAAAAAATATAACTTCCTGGGACCAAATGTAATAACAAAACAAGCTAAAATGTATGTAGATAGCCCCCTTCAATCAATACCAACAGAATGTCAGATTTCACTGTAGTAATCTGTAAAATTAAATATTAATGCACTTCCTACTAAGAATGGTCTCAAAAAAGACAAAATGTATCGCAAGTACTTTCAAGTTTGCTTTTTCAATGTACTCTTAGGACATCCAAGAAAATATTGGGGAAATAATACTACAACAAACCTTTCAAAGGAACAAGCTGCAACGGGATGAACGGTTTCAACTGCCTCAAGAAATGGCTCAATCGCAATGGTAGTAAACCTAAAGAAAATGAGCTGGGGAAACCTGATTGGGCCAGCTGAGTTAACTGTCACTTTGTAAGAATGATTCTGTAACAAAGAATTACTTAGCTGGCTAATTTTTGTTCCTTTGGTGGATAAAAAGTATCAAATTTAAAATATTAAATATTCATTCATTCCATTAGCATGTGCAGAATGCAGTGATTCCGTGCTGTTCTCAGGAGCTTCTTCCATCCTCTCTCACCTCATCTTGCCATCTATTTCTTGGTCTACCTCTCAGTCTTGTTGTTCCTAAATTCATGTATAATACTCCTTTGGGAATTCTATTTTCTTCCATTCTCTGTACATCCACAAACCAACGTAATCTATTTAACCTTGTCTCTGTTATGGTGGGGTTTTTAACCACTGAATAAGTTACTTTATTGGTTAATATCCTCAATTTTCTTTTTCATTGCCATATACTGGGCCTAAAATTCTTCTATACACTTTCCTTTCAAAAATGTTCATTTGCTTTCTAACTTTCTTTGTTAGTTTCCAGGTTTCTGATGTATATGTTTTAATTTTTTGAAACTTTTGTTGCATAAAGTATGTTTTGTTAGCATTTTTTATTCTTTCTTGCAAGTCTATTTGCTTATTGTTATCTTCATTAGGTATATAACTCCTAAATATTTAAAATGTTCAACTCTTTCAAATTTGTAATTTTTTATTTTCAAAAGTCCTATTTTATTTTGCTTTAAAACTGTTTTTCCTTTCCACTATCATATATTTTGTCTTTTCTTGGTCTATCTGTAGTCCTAACTTTCTTGCAATGTTTTCCATTTCTACAAACACTTTTCTTATTTCTATTTCATTTTTTCTAATTAATGCAATGTCATCTGCATGTGTTAATATATTCAATTGTTCTTTACCAATCTTTATACCAATAGGAACCATTTTTATACTTTGTACCACTTTTTGCAATGCCAATTTAATAATATTTGTGATAAAGGGTCACCCTGTGTCAGTCCTGGTTTATTTTCAAAAAAAGATGACAATGTTCCTTCCAATCTAACTGCACTTCTTGTTTTTGTACACCCGTTTTACACATTTATTAATTTAGTAGAAATTTTAAGTTCTTCCAAACATTTCCATAGTGTATCTCTATGTACAGAGTCATATGCCTTTTGAAAATCAATAAATAAACATTGATTATACTCCCAAATTTTCTCGTTTATTATTTTCAATGCAAATATGTTGTCAATTACAGATCTTCCATCTCTAAATCCATTCTGATAGTCCCCCATAATTTTTTCAATATATGGTTTAATTGTTCCCAATACTATATTTGACAAAATTTTGTAAGCTTCATTCCCCTGTAATTCTCACACCTATCTGTCTCCTCTTTTGTGTATAGGAACTATTATTGTTTCTTTCCATTCTTCAGGTATCCTTTCCTCCTCCCAGATTTGTCTTACTAGTTCATAAATCCTATTCAGTAGTTTATTTCCTCTGTATTTTATTACCTCCAGATGTATTCCATCAGTTCCAGCCGCCATGTTATTTTTTAACTTTCTTACTGATTTTTCTACATCTTCTATAGCGAGTTCTTCTACTTCAACTTCGCCAATTTCTTTATTTCCTTTTTTAATTAATTCCCTTGGTTTTTCTGTGTTCAGTAATTTGTCAAAATATTCTTTCCATACTTCTACTTTGTATTCATTGCCAATTTTCCTTTTTTGTTTCTAATTATGCTAAATCAAAGTTGATATTAAATGTGATTACAGTAAAATACTAAATCATGTTTCATTTCATAACAACAGTCGATAAACCTGTCACTAATAATTAAACTCAGAATGGTGGACACTGGGTTGTGCTGCACAAAAAGCATTCCAGCTTCATATCTGTAACTTGCACCCAAGTCTTTCTTTCATGACCAACTAACCTGAACCAATTTTCATGGTTTCCCTCAGTCCATGCATGTAAATGATATGGATGTACTTTAAAATAGCATCATAGCCATTCATGCTTTATAAATTATGCAAAAGACATGGTACTAACATACATACATACATACATACGTACATGCATACATATATTCATACATGCATACATATGGGACATTACAGACGTGTGCTCAAATTCCATATTTGTTAGCATGTTGAAACACTTCAAAACTATAATGGCAAACACTTTTAAGGCTACAGTTATAGGAAACAGAAAACAGCCGACCATGTGTGCGCATGTGCATGGGCATGCGCCTGCTTTATGTATGTACATATGTATGTATGTATGTATATATGTACGTACGTGTGTATGTACATACATATGTATGTATGTATGTATGTATGCATGCATACATACAAACATCTTGCCCAATATACCTGACCGAACAATTGGCTTGAATCCAAGAAATAAGATTTGAAAGCAGTAACACACTATTTTTGACCAATATTACTTTTAAAGTCAGATGCGATGTCATACACAAGAACACCTTCAAAGTTATAGGTACTTGCATACCATCTTCTGGCACCATGCATCAACAACTGTGACCATACAAAAAATACCTAACAGTTCATGGGGTGAGCCCAGAGATACTTATGTTAGGCCAACAATTTATGGACAGTGCAGGCTGATGTGCCATTTACTTTCATATCAGATTCACTAAAATAAGGATCAGCTCCAACTCCAACCAACATCTTCAGTCCCAAATTGGAACGCTCAGTCTGTAACACTTCCAGATCCAAGTCCTAAGAAAGATTCAAGCATTTTAAGGAATGCGGTTTTCCTGTATTTTAAAAAGAAAAAGCAGACCATCTATATCTACATCTATATTTGTTTATTTTCATAAAAATATTTTTCCATAGCTTCCCCCATCACTGTCATGAGGTAGAAATAAAAAATGTTAACTCACAAAGACACATGCATAACTAGGCAAAACTGGATTAAAATGTATGATGGTAAAGGAACAAATAATGACCTAACCTGAAAAGGCTGAAATCATTTACCACAACTACAGGAACTCAATGCACCTCCAAATACACACATGATTTTCAAAAGGTCAATTACAAATACTCATGTCAGTTACACGCGTACAAAACTTATCAACTGGTTTCAAAATACGAGAAAGAACTACCAAAGTAAGTGATGCATTCCACTCACATTCCATACTGTCAATTATATTTTTCATTACTGCCACAACACAGGAAATAAAATAATTCCAGTTTCAATACATCAGACATATTTTTGGTAGTTCGTTCTGGGAATGGTAAAACATCCAAAAGAATTCTTTGTATGCAAATATAATAAAAGTTCAGGATTTTGAGATATAGGAAAGTGTCCCTTATGTTTGGGCAATACAGAATCTCCACCTCATCTTCCAACCCCACCCCACCCCCCACCACCAAACCCCAAAATGACCAAAACGTGACAGTCATGCAACAGGCCAGTGTCTGTCAGGTACACATTCTCTACAGGCAAAAGCAAATACTGAAGTGCACAACAGAACTACCACTTGAACAGCACTCCGTTCATGCATGCATCAGATCACAACTCAGACTACTGCAAGTTTCTGCCATATGGTTTTATTACATCCTCTACATCTCACCAAATTTCAAAACATGCTCAAATCTTGAACAAGCAACACATAATAAGCCTCTGCAATGTCATCAATTTGTGTTACATGGTCTTGCTTATTTACTCAGTACCTCAACAACTTGACATTACATACAACCAACATACAGTGAAGGCCTTTGGTCCTACATGAAGTTGGAGCTACATACTTCAGCTGTATCACACACATTTCCTCTGCCCTATGTGTCAGTAGAGGGCAAACACAAATTGTTTAGCTCACAACTTATACTTGTACGAAAAGTACGTCCATCTGGATTTTCACAAAACTTGGTATGGAAGTCATGCTCCTAAAGGCTACCCAATTTTTGCACTTTTAATATCATAATATCAAAAATGCCTCCATGGCTGTCTAAAAACTACTGTATTACATTGAATATGGTTCTACACAATACAATGCAACCTGATGACAGCTTACCATTCACGAGTAACTTCCCTCAGAATTCAAATTAGTCTCAGAGCACCTAACAACTACTCAGATAACACAGGATCAAACGAGATGGGATGATGATCATGAAGTTCACATTCCCTGAATACCAGATTATTTTGAACAATTTATCCTAAATAGGATATTATAACTTGTAATCCTCAAAAAAGTGTGTAATAGCTGATTTAGGAATATTATGCTAGAGATTACTATCTAACGTGTATATAAAATACACTTGTAAATATACCAGGTTTGCCCAAAAATTTTCGCAAGATTTCTATACTTTAGTCAAAATCAGTTCGAAATGCCTGCAGTTTTTTTGTGTAGTTAATTTTGAATGTCCCGCTTTCTACTGCAGCGCCGCGGAACAACACGCTTTCTCGCGCATGCGCAAGAGTCTTCAAAATGGCGTGATATGGTAATGTGGGTTTTAAACAACGGGCTATTATTGAATTTCTTGTAACAGAGAAAGAATTAGTAACGAATATTCACAAGAGGTTAAAAAGTTTATACGGCGTCAATGCTGTTGATAAAAGCACTATTAGTCTTTGGGCTTCACGAACTGCGGGTTTTGCGAAAGGCCAACTGGAACTCACTGACGCGCATCGCGTTGACTGGCCAACAACAGCAGTCACTCAGAGTTGCTTCAACATTCTAATAAAATCATTCAAAACGACCGATCCATTACAAACAGAAAGCTTGAAATTCAGCACATGTATGACACAACTAAAAACTGCTGCTGGATACGGTACAACAAAAAACAGAAAACCGGGATATCAAAAAACTCCGTCATGCAGAGAGGTTTCTCGCACCGCGTATGGGAGTGTTGCATCTTTGAGCGAACACGCTTCCACATCCGCATACATAATGCTTGCCATGGTCCTGAAATGCTCCTGCTGAGACATAAAATACCGCAAGGTACGTCCCAACTTGAAGTGATGTAGTATCTGACAAATTAACATGTCCACGCAAAACTGATGGTTTAATGTTCCACAGGTCCTTGCAGTGTAATGATTAACACTCCTTATATCAGGAGATGAACTTCAGGTAAGAGGGGAAACTGTTCTCAGGTATATCACAATTCTCCCCAGCCTCTCCAGTCCACCAAGCAGATTGGTGTAGCCATAATTCTCCAGACTCGTATGTAATTGGTAGGTGCAAAGTTCCAGTATGCATATAGTTGTTCTGCTCCATTACCAAAAATTTGCTGGTTTTATCCAAATTGTAGCCCAACTCCGGTAAAAATAGTGGTACTGTTTCAAGCCTCTCTTGTGCCTTCGCATCATATACTGTTACATTATAGTCGTCAACAATGTCACAGCACAGTCGTCATTTCGCAGTTGGCATGTCATTATCTCGCGAGATTAAAACCCCACACGCCGCACCAGAAATTGAAATTATGAAGGGATACAACTTTTAGTGCAATGTTTTTGGGTACCTTCGTTGAACGATTATGCACGAACTCTGATAATGGAGATTTTTACGAAAAATTGTCCACTCACTTAAATTTGCATTGAGACTGCACATTTTCAGCACGTATGCGCAATTCCTATTGTGAAAGATTGCGGCGTTATTGCTAGGGTACATGAATCACGTGCAGCACCAGATTTGTAGGGGAGCCAACACGCACTAATATGCAGTTAAGGTACGCACCGTGTTAACGTTATAATTTATTTTCGACTCTGTGTAAAAATGTACTCATTTATAGATACATAGTGGCTGCTGAAGGCATTCAGCGCCCAACAACTTTGCGGCAACACATTTACCCAAAATCCGTCAATAAAGAGCAGTCATTTGCCATTTCCTGTCAACTCGCTTAACTTGTCAGACCCATAAAAAATTAGGCGTTGGACTTGGGTTCAGAGACATGCATTTTTAAAGCAGAGTGAACGAGACATTTCGTAGTTGCGGCGTGAATCTTGCGAGCTAAGGAAAAACATTTCTAACATATTCTTTAAATATGATGAATAAAAACCTAATATTTACTTCAATACATAGAATTAAAATGCGTGGACCCCACCTAAAAGCAAACTGGAATATCGGCACACGCTGAGCTGCTTTCCACGCGAAACGGATGGAGTAAAGAGCGACTGCGAGCTGTCCGATGAAATACTGTCCCTACAGTAACACATGTTCGTACCAAGCATTCGAAATGAAGTTCCTTTCCTTAAAATGTTCACGCGTCTGATTTCCGACACGTGTTAAATTCGTCAAGATCCCAAAAATGTCCGCATCCTTGTAATGAAGGACATTCTTACAACCAACCTACACTGTGGTGCATATTTAAAATAAATAATCTAACGTAAAAGTCTTACATTTCTGTAAAAATAAACTGCATGTTGGTGAAGCATCGCGCATTCTTTTTCAACCGAAAGTCACGTCTGGAGGTTAAAACTACCGACCCATATTCAGATTGTCCAGGAATCAAATTTAGGCCAGGTAAAGCCAGGTCCTCCTTTTTTTAAATCCATTATTTACTTTTTTCATATTTGGCGCAAGTGGGCCCCAGTGGGCCAGGGCCTCCTCATTCACGAGGTTTCTAGATCACACACAACGAAGCACCACAGTCGGCAAGACTCCTCTGGACGAGTGATCAGCTCGTCGCTTAGACCTCTACCGGACAACACAACAACACTCACGACAGACAGACATCCATGCCTCCGGTGGGATTCGAACCCACAATTTCAGTAGGCGAACGGCCGCAGACCTACGCCTTAGACCGGCTCATTATTCGACCCAACATAATCTTCGCAAATTGAAGGCGTCTTTTGATGAACAAGAAATGAATTAGTAAACAAAATACATAAATCCACGCATTCTTAAACCCCGTATTCAACCGGTGTGCTGGTCAGAAAACTTTGTCCTTGGGAAAAGATTGCCCGATAACGACCGGAAATAGTGATAAGCCCCAGAACCGATCTAGACCTGACTGGAGACATACCAAACACCTCTCCAGTAATCGAAAGGCGGGCATCACCGTGTCAACACTGATTGTTACAAACATTCTTAATCTTGATTTTAAATGGCGGCAACAGATCAGCCTCACTGTCTGTTCACCTTACACCTGAAGAAAGGCTGCACAGTACCCGTCGAACAAGAGGTTCGGTGGACCTCAGACGTGAGCTGGACGACGTGGCAAAGAGGGAAATCAAACACCCTACTATGAATCGTACCTGAATGTGCAAAACTAAGTTCGCGACATTACTGGGCCGGCTCATGTGTACTTTTAACATGAAGTGGCCTGGCTACTGTTAATTAGAAATGCAGGCAGGTCTATTAGGAAAGTGATATACACCAGTACCTCAAGGCAACTGTGTCAATGCTTCATAAGTATACAATCAACATTCTCTCACCGGATGTAAATCGCTGCTGGCCCAGAGCTGTTCGTTTAGTGGCGAATCCCTTCATGACCTTCCGATTAACTCGCGGGGTCGGTATACCTACAGTTAACTTCATTGCACCTGAAACAAAGAAACAAAAATGACATGATTTTATAATTTATTTTTGAACCTGAGGTTTGTTTCTAACTCCATTACGCGGATGCTTGATGCAGCTCGTTCTTCGTGTTACGTACGGCATACATGAAGCATTTTGAAACCGGACCATCCTGACTGGACAGCTTCAGTTTGCAAGAAATGTCAGTCAACTCATAAAGTTTCTCAGTATGGCAAAATTTTATACTTGCACTGAAAACGAAACCGACGTATGGACATCCGTAACTACTGTCGAATGACATATTGCGTCAACGAAATGGGTGAGGAGGAAGCAATGTTTTTTTACTCAAGGTACTATTGCAGCATTCGCGTGGACGGACTGAAAACACCACAAAATCATTTGAATGGTGGGGGGGGGGGGGGCGGTCTTCGTACCAGGTTACCTCCCACAAGTGGGTGAACGTACTCAGGAATTACAATCCGTTCTATTGGGAGGGGTCACGTGGAGAGGCAAATACACTTGATCGCACGAGGTGCAGAGGTGAAGCAGGACAATTTAATACTTGAGAACTGCGCTCTTCTTGATTATTACGCCGTCGGTATTCGCTGCAATACCAGCAGCATTTTCCTATTTTGGACTACCTTCTACGAAAATAGGGAGAAACGCTACGTTATACATTTTGTAAGCTCTAGGTTTATTAGTCAGAAGGTAAATATGTGATCTGAATTCAGTACGTGAAAATGTAAAGTCAAATTTAGGTGTCCTTTTCCTCCTCATCAATTTCTGTAGTACTAGGGTAAAGAATTGGTGAAAATAAGAAACGAGGGAAGAAAAATGAGGAAGACAGTGCTGGTTGCACGTCGGAATGGGAATTTAGTCGATATGTGTTATTTGAGCAATGTGAAGTACTGTTTTGTTCTGTGTTCCAATTCACGAATGCATTTGCTTAAACTGGACCGAAAGTGACTTCTAGGAATCTCTTTCTTTAATATATCTTCACCATTGTGTGTTCTGTCACCACGGCATGGTGTGTCATCAGGTGGAGGAACGGCTTCCAGATATGAAGGGCAGCTGCAAATATAGTGAACACACAGTCACAGAGAGCCGACAAGGGATGGCCCTCCAGCTTGGGAGTTTGACATGGTGCCAACAGCTTAAGACGTTATAGAACATTTCACAAGGCCTGAGCGGGTGCTTGTAAATGAGGTAATGAACCTTCGGGTACCATTAGGTGCGAGGAATTTCTTGATTGGCTAAAAAACTATTAACTTCTCAGGAAGGACTATGCTCCATTGGGTTCTCTTACATTTTTTGGTTTAGTAGTTCAGTTCCTAATGAACATTTTTTTAGAGAAAATTTCATTATTTTCTTTCCTTCAATTTTCGTATAAATACGTTTTCGTTCTTGGGGAGGGGGGGGGGTCTTCCCCTTTGAGATTACCCAATCACTTGTTTCTTCAATTACGCAGCATATATAGAAAAGCATTCACACTGTAGCCTTCTACGTTAAGATTTGGTGTATTCTAGTACGTGGGTACCACCGCTTCGGCTTCGGCGAAACTCAGTACTTCCAATTTCAAGGTGCGCAGGGAGGAGGCAGCGTGTTCTTGCGAAATGGTGGAACCAATCTACAACACTATCGAGCGTCAAGACGCAATTCATGACATGCATCTTTACCACTCCGAAAACCTCAAATCTTAAACACAAAAAAAAAACCTACTCTACAACTTTGTATGTCAGAGAAAAAGGTACTGATCTGAAGAAACTGAGGAAATACACGGACCTGAAGAACTCAGAGGAGCGATGAAAGGGGAAATGTCAGCAAATGACCTTCACAATACATTTTAAAGTTTTTTCACTGTATAAAGCTGTGGCTGGGCAAGTCTTAACAAGTTCCATGCAAATTATTACCCTTTATCCAATGCTGTAAAAAGTCACAATGTGAAATTAAATTGCAAAGGATATTACAAATATTAATACCAATTATTGTACACTTCTTGCCATGTAAATTGCGTAAAATTGTGTACGTGTCATGGTGCATGTTATGTAATACATTTACAGAAACCAGTCAGTAATTATTGTAGGTATACTCTCTCGCAGTTGTAATATTTCAACTGATTTTAGGGAATCATTGTAATCTGAACTTAATACATTTAAATATCTTAGGATTAGCCAAACTCACTTTTATCCATTAAACTCAAAGTCTTTCTTGGACGTAGGGAGACAACAGCGCGTCACAACCCAGAACACGGTAATATTCAAATCCAAGTGAGTGCTCTCGTACCTTCCATTCTGGGGGGGGGGGGGGGGGG
>Ga0136643_10008427_pt1 | contig 15068 bp, 8 predicted proteins | sample TergutLab28metaG_FD_96883 | JGI IMG/M metagenome (GOLD analysis project Ga0136643, IMG submission 96883) | Labiotermes labralis P1 segment gut microbial communities from Petit-Saut dam, French Guiana - Lab288 P1 (version 3) (version 3) | ecosystem: Host-associated > Arthropoda: Insects >... | reverse complement strand
TTATTATTATTATTATTATTATTATTATTACTCAGTTTGAACCCTCGTTAGTATAATCATAGTTATAAGTTTTACAAAACAATTACAGACTTTTTAAACATTTTCCTGAAGAGGTATGAATATGCTTATAAGGCAGCGTGTTTCAAGAACTGCTGTTGTGTGGAAATTGCGGCAATTATTATTATTAATGTTGTGGAAGAATTTACCGCTCGTATAGGCCTATAGGTTTTATTTACGGCCGGCCACTACCCCTCACCCTTTCTCTCCGTCGCCATGATTTTAATTAGTAACTTTTAAAGTAACATTTCATACGGAGTTTGTACTTAAGGTCTACCTGTGTATGACTTCCATTCATTAAACTCGTATGGTTTGTTATTGACTGTCATCAGTCTCCAAGCTAAATACGGTATAAGATCAGAAACTGTCTTACTCTAATTTCAAAATATTTAGTTCCGTTGCTAGAACGTCGAGAAGATCGTCTACAGACTTCGTCACGTTTGTCTGTCCTGCCGTCTGTTGGAACGAATGGAAAAGTAGGCTTTCTCCGGCCTGATATTCGTATTGTTTGCACTGGGAAATTTGACTAAAATCCAGCGACCAATACTGAACAAGAGTACTAAGATTTTACATGAAGGCTTAAGTGAATTTAAACTAATGTCTCACTGTTAACGAGACAATTGCAAGAAACACGACAGAGCGAGAAAAGCCGTCAAAAAGGATGGTGACCAAGACTTAATGTTAGTTAATATGAGGCCACAAAGATGCCGAACAATTAGCACAAAATCCAAACGCCCCTCAGTACTCGTTATATGTACATTACTTGTTCTGCTTAGTTTCTTTTAGGTCTACTCTACACCACTCGGCATTGGTGTCGGTTCCACCTCACAGTATTCCCTCTATTCGCGTAATGAAATTATTTTAAAGGAAAATTATTTCTCTTTATATATAGGTAGGTTTTCACTCTATTTATAGGCCACGCAGGCCCTTAGGTTGAGTAGAGGTATAGCTCTACTCTTTCTAGGACCTCGGCACTAGATGGGGGTGGGGGTCAGCCCCACTCCTCGGCCGCCTCTACCCCAGGGAAAGACCCGGTGCCCATTGTACAGGAGGTTGGGTGGTCTCCAGGGCCGGTGTGGACGGGCGGAAAATCTCGTCCCCACCGGGATTCGATCCCGGACCGTCCAGCCGGTAGTCAGTCGCTATACCGACTGAGCTACCCGGCCCACTTCTCTTTATATATAACCACGGTAATATGAAGATTGTAAAAGAATCAACCCGAAACTTCATCTCAGCACCAGAGAGATTTGAGTGATAGACTGCATGTTGTTCGGCTGTGGCCACAGGAAAGGTTATGGGTACAGTACCTGTTGGTTAGGAGGCTGGGTTGGTCATAGAAGCGATCTGAAAAAAACTGAAAGGAGAAATATCTGTTGCTCCTACGAGGAGTGAAGTCCCAGTTCCTCAGTTTGCCAGCGTGTAGCCTTCTCCGTGTACCGTCTGAACTATCCCTGCTTGGTATTACCTGTTCTGTAAGATGGAAAATTACAAGTTTGCCGTGGTTTCAAGTAACAAAATGTTTGCACCAAACTTTGTGAAACTCGGCCAAATTCTTTAAAAGTTGAGAAGGATGGGATTGCGCGCTAACACATTCAAGCACGAAGTGTGTTATGATAAACCTATCCCTCCAATATTTATGATACTTTCTTTATCAAAGACAAGTTACCTTAAAATCTTCGATATCAAATTTGTGCAATGTAAAAAAATCCCCTTTCTTCGTCTTGCTGTCCCCCGGGAAAGAGAGGGAGACGTCTCTAAACCCTGTAGCAGCCAGTGTGAAAAGAAATGAGTTTTACTTCGATTCAGTGGCTGCTTCACGAATCAGGGTTGTAGTACAGTCCATACTAAGAAAATAATCTCGCAGTTATTTATTCCCCTATATTAATACTCGTTACAAGATAAAGACGAATTCCACACTCAGATAGTGAATTATTTTTTAGTAGGCGGAAGTATAAAGAAGTAATAAAAATATAGTGTCGGAAAAATACGTTATCTTATTGTCTAAAATTAGAGAACTAAAATAGTAAGAATAAATATCTTGGTAGTTTATTCCTCAGTAAGTATTCGGTACGAGCACACTAAAAACAACGCCATGAAATACACACATATTATTTTCATTGTGTAATTGCATTTAGGCCAACGTGTGTGCCGTTCGCGTAACAAAAGGAAACGCAAATTTGGAGAAGCGCAGTCGAAATTTTTTGATGGAATTCAATCATGGAGCTACGTTGTTAATTTCGCAGTTTTAGACCTGTTGAAATTATACGAAATTGATTAATTTAAAAAAACGTGAATTGGTATGAAAACGGGAGTATTTTTAATAAAATACGTAACATAACCTTCAAAATTTTTCTAAAGTTTCGGTAACACAGAGATATAATAAAAGTCACAAGATTACAAAATTTTACTGAGATGTGAAAATTGTTACGAGCGGATACTTTTTTATGAGCCCGTTGTGTGAACTTACTCACTCCATGGTGCAGAGTCCCTCTTGAGAAGCTAACTGGTTTGCAGCTAGTCAAGAAATTCCCCGCATTTCACGGAACCCGAAGGTTCATTACTGCACTCACAAGCCTCCTCCACCCGTCCCTACCCTGGGCCGGCCCAATCCAGTCAATATACCCATATCCCACCTCCTGGAGATCCATCCTAATATTATCCACCCATCTACGCCTAGGTCTCCCCAATGGTCTCTTTCCCTCCGGTTTCCCCACCAAGACCCTATACACCCCCCTCTCCTTATCCATACTTGCCACATGCCCAGCCCATCTCATTCTTCTCCATTTTATCACCAGCACAATATTGGGTGAGGGAATAAGCATAAATAATTATTAAGATGCTGCAGACTTTACAGCAGCTTCCATTTCACATTACCTTACTGCATTTAAACTTTTCTCCCACTTAAGGCTTTCAAAGCTCCTGGACACGTGAGGAGGATATCAAACTCTTGTCACAAATATCCGAGCTACTGTTTTGTTAGTTAGTTAACGTCGCTCATAAACATGTCTACCAAATTAGCGATTCCTTTTCACGATTGGCACAGGAATCTAAAACAAAAAATTTGGAAGTTTACATTTGGAGAGGTGAAATTAATATCACTGACGGGCTGTTCGGATAATTCTGATTGCCCTTAAAGCCGTATAAATATTCGGCAAAAACATTTACGCTGTGTCTAAGTGAACAACAATTTCATATTAAAAGAATATTACTTTTGGCCGAGTTTGTACAACCGTATTTCCGATGGGGGAGACAGGGAGTATGGGCAGGCGAAAGACTCTGGGGGGTCTTGATGTTTTTATTCCCTACAGTATCGACAGCTTGGCCGCCATTAATCATGGCGTCTTCTACTCTCCACCCATTCGATCCAATCCCTACCACCCCCGTCTTTCCACTTGTGTCTGCTACAAGAACTGAGGGAAATGAGAGGGTGCAAGATGCAGGCTGGACCGCCCGATTGTACAGTAACAATCATATCAAACAGACCCATGCATTTGTTTAATTGCTACGTGCTATATAACTAATACTGTGCTAGCAACATCCGCAGTTTCAAAACCACGACTATCAAAACTCACCATTTTACACGACTCTGAGCCAGTTCCACGCAGTTCCGACTCCTTATCCTCTCTTCCAAAGAAAAAGTTTATTTCTAGTCTCCTAGCCTAAGCAATCGCCAGCGAAGCTAGATACAAACACAGCCATTTATCAACTCATCACTGGTACAGTATCTTACCATTCAGACTCTGTTGTTCAGGGCTCCTTATTGTACCAGCTACGTAGCCTCTGTAAATACTACTTCCAGCTTACTTTATAGGGTTGGTCTTGAAAGTAAAAGTAAAGTTTTCCGATGCGAACATCAATATGAATGGGGGACTGGAAGTATAGCTCCACGCGTTCTTAAACTCGGCATGAGATGTACTCGTAGATGGGTGGCCTCAAAATCCAGACGTTCTACCCAGTAAAAAAAAAAAATCCGGTATCCATTGGATAGGAGTCTGGATGGATCCCAGTGCTGATCACGACATTTTGGAGAAGAATGAAAACTGCTAACGTCCCGGTGAATCGAAACACTATTCCTCTTTCATCCAGGCTGTACCTTTGTCACTATGCACACTGTGCTGCTCCGGCTCCTGCAGGACTTGACCTAATCACTGTTGCCTGATTTCACTGAAGTTGATTTTTTTGCCCCATGTTCCTACAATATTGATGATAATTCTATCAAACGTTTCAAGAAATTTCTTTATAATCTCATTAACTCCTCTTTTCACCCCCTCTTGTTCAGGCATGGCACTGCCAGTAGATTTGCTCCCTTTCAAGATAGAAGACATTCTGGAGAAATTACATCTGGATAGCTGCCTCATCTACCTAATCATTTTCTCGCTGGGTTATTAGTGATAAAAAGGGGGTAACATTCCATTATTATGGTATGTGACGCCGTTGCGATTGTTAAATTAAATAGCATTAAGCCCAGAGTAAACTTGAGAATAGACTACTGGGAGAACCCTGAAGACTCAATCAGCACTATCGACCGAACCGTCGGTATCTGTACGCCAAAACACAAGGCTTCATGTAACAGAATATTGAAGTCTATATCAACACCGCTGTAAGAACCTCAAATTTAGAAAATAATAAGAGTTCTTGACACGGTAATGAAATTTACTCTTTCCTACATCATAAGAAAAATAGATTTATATAAAGGTTTTGGAGTATGGAAAAATTTGTTAAAATTCATGCAGTTTGAAATAGGCTATTTCTTTTCGGAGTCTCTATAATCTGTACCGGCCACTTGGATACGCGAGATTATTATTATATAATTTTGCAGTCCAAAGTAAAAAGAAGTCCTACTGACTGTGATGCGTCTTTGTGTGTGTGATCTAGAAACCTCAAGAATGAGGAGACCATGGCCCATGTTGGGCCGCAGCGCCACAAAAATAAATAAAAAGAAGTAAATGGCTGTGTAAAGTTTAGTGCTTTGGTTGGAAAATGTTGAAGTTTCCTTCAAGCGCCACATTTATTTTCTAACGCTGGCAATGTGCCCCTCAGACCGAGGTTTGTCATTGTTTGTTAGGGATATTATTTGTGGAGACACAAGTTTTCAGGTCTAACGATTTTATGTCTTGAATAAACTCCTTTGCCTTTAACATAACTCGTATTTTGTAGGCATAAGGATTCAAGCTGAAGCTGATTATGTACTTTGTAGTAACATCTTCCTTATTTCCGTATATTCAAAATATACCTATAACACGAAGGTACAACATTATACTACTAAACCTTTTGCAGTTTAATCATAAAATAGATCGACAATTTATTCCTCACGGGCAAGAATTCATTTTCGTTACAAAAAAAAATTGGTAAATTTTCTAGAGGGTCAAATTCGTTGCTTCTTATGCGGATCAGACCGACCACATACACACACCGCTTAGACAACATGCGGTAATTTTATTGTTAAACGTGGCTATATATATATATATATATTAACCATTGCACTTTGAATTATTAAATCATAACCTTGAACAAAATCCATCGCGAAATATAAAACGTCAGCACATGTTTGTTACAAGGAAGGTAAGATACATAGTATTCAAACTTATTTGTCTAACACTTACTGGAGACAATTAGACCTCACATACCAGAAGACAGTATTTTTTATAATCATCGTAAATAGAACTCACATCTTACGTGCAGACAATTAACCGGTCGTCCATGCACGCACCAACTGAAGCTGTACTTCATGTTGCAAAATTTCGTCCTTCACTTACGTTCATAATTCACACTACGACCGTAATATCTACCTGTTCCAGAAAGCATTACGTCGTGAGTGTAGGTTGGAGAGTGGAGACAAAGTGCCGATGTTTCCTAATCTGGGCCTTAGATGTACAAGAATTGCCAGCTTCATAACCCGGTCCTTAAATGAATCAAAATCTGTCCGGATATTGCCTGTGAGTAGCAGCGAAATGGAAACCTCTGTCCATATTCAGAAACGAATTCCTATCCTCCAGACCTCTTTATTCACGTCACTGGCTGAGCTATCCTGCGCGTAACGTTTTTGTAGGCAACAAACACACAGTTCTTCGAAAGCACAAGAGGGTTCGTTAGGCCTATAAATGATTTCAATTGAGGATTTTAAAAGAAACCTTTACTACGTAAAAATGCTAAAGAACGTCTTAATGGAAAATGTACGTGTTAAGGTGACACTGTGGCGTGTTGCAGTGGAGACACTACAATGTCTTCCGTGTGTACTGTCAACAATATTGAGATATCAAGGGTTACACAAAAATGGTTTTTAGGCGAATTTGTATGGCTGGCAACAATAAAACTTTATTAGATCTTCATGTAGAGTAGTGTTATTCTATTCCAAACTAATTAGGAATTTCTCGACATTTCGCAGAATCAAGGTTGACGGCAATCAGTCCAGTGGAAACCGTGCTGATACAAGAGGACTTAGGACAGATCGACAGACGAACAGATGACCAACAGACGGACATAACGAAGCTAACAAGCTGTTTTTGCAACTATGCCACCGCGATATAATAAGTGGCATCTATTCGGTTTTTATTCTTCAGGTATCAAGCCCCTACTTTGAAGAAATAACGTACCAGCTCGCTACACGTGGGACTATGTGGGATCAAAAAATAGGGCAAAATATTCGCAACTTAGAAGGTTAAACTGAGCGGTTTAGTGCATTGTATAACCAGCAACTTAGTGATGACAACACTCGCAAATTTGACCTTCAGTTGTTGTCTTGTTTTTATCAAAAAAGGAGAATGTGTTGAAAGTTGGCTGCGTTTCCTTCATCAAATGAAATGCAAAAATTACGACATCTCCTCTGTGGGTCCATTCGGATAGCAACAGTGATTGCAGTGACGGATCTGTTTGCTTTGTGGATATTCATAGGGTAATTTTGGGATTATGAAGCTAAGGAGATTACGGTTGGGTGGATAAGTTGCTAGTTTGGGTACGATAAGACACACATACAGATTTCTGTGGGGTATAAACTTGGAAAACCAATAGTAGGAGGACTGAGAATGAAAATAGATTAAACCATTATGATGGATCTTAAGCAGATAGGTTGTAAGAATGGGATGTGGGAATAAGCGGCTCACGTTTTTCTGAAGAGACGGGCTCTGATATCAGAGGTACTGAGCTTTCTGCAAAGTGCTATACACGTTTATTCCAATTTAAAACAATTGTTATTAGATCAGAAAGCAGACCTTTAAAAATTCTACATAACCAGGACTCTACAAGGAACTCTACAGTCTAAGTGAATGTTTCTATACTTTTGAAACTATAAAGAAAGCTTTACATACAACGAATGAAGTAAATTCGTTAATTTGAAAGGAAGTTTTCCTGATAGTGTGAGATACGTTCTTTCAACGGATTTATTTACAAACCGTCACTCTTCTACCCCATACAAACTTACACCCTCTCGACTGTCCTTTGCTGAGCGTGGTGTTAAAATAGACGCTTCCAGACGACAACAAATAATAAATGATTTCTGAGCTCTGTGTCACTCAACGTGCATGCTACAAACGGCGCACAAGAATACGGTTAAGAAGTGTATTAATTATGCTGAATTTCACGCCTTTCTTTCATTACCTATGTGTTTCTCAAGCGTTTGAACGGTCAGGTCACTGAAGCAACTGACATTTCTTCTTACCAGACGAAAGGCGTCGTGGGGCCTTGATGTCCATTCCACCCATGAAGAACCTAGCGTAGCTGGTTAAGACCACAATTGATATATTTCAATTTATGGTCGCTCCACATTTGTAACATTAAGTTCTCATTACATAAGGATAATATTTTAGTAATCGCATTCCACTTTTATTAGTAATCTTATAGTTCCTAAAACTTTTCTGCTAGATGCGTTTGTAAACTGCTCGTCTATAGGTTTTTGTGTCACTGAATATGTCGGTCGGTATTTACCTTTTAAAGAATTAATTTTTCCGAAAGAGTTAATTCTTCTGACAAAATTTGTGGGCTGTCACCAACCTGTCACAAAGGCAAAACAGGGTCCATCACCAAGTCTGGTCGTGTGAGAGGTGTGGTGGAATTTGTGGCCCTGAGACATGTAAAACTCCAGTATTTTGGCTTCCTCTTGTCAATATTACTTCAAAAGTGCCCCATAAACATTTTTACTTTCACGATATTCTTATCAGAATGATAAGCGGAAGAAGTCTGGGAACCTTCTAAATACGCGAGTAACTTTCAGAGAAATGTTTCATAAGACCGATGTTGATTTAATTATATTAAAAACTGTTGGTCGTGTCTAACTGAGGAAAAAATTCGCTTCCATTATAACAAAAGATATGTTAATATTATTTAAGAAAATGTTAAGTGTTTCTTTTTAGACCTTTAGGAAGTGGGATGTGGGAATATGGACTGGATTGATCTGGCTGGGGATAGGGACAGGTGGTTGGCTGTTGTAAGCGCTGTAATGAAACATCGAGTTTCATAAAATGCAGGGAATTTCTTGACTAGAATGGAACCGGTTAGTTTCTCAAGAAGAACGCTGCTCAATGGAGTAAATAAGTTATATTTAGAACACACGCAACACAAAATATACTCCGTGCGAAATGTAGATTTTTCAGTGTTACAGGACATGATACAGTACATGCCAGTAGTTAAGGTAAAGCAGTCCATTTAAAGGCCTGGAGGGTCCCAGAGGCTTCCAGGAAGTTAAGGTTCCCAGATTTCATGACAACGGCACAGGATGGTGGTAAGGTTGTCAGCCTTACGCACCGGCCACTTTTTACCCCCAGGAAATGCTCCTGGTACTCATTTCTGTTACCGGTAGTTAAGACTGAACTTTAAAATATTTTAACTAACAAATCTAAATTTATCAATTTATCAGGAACGTAATCACAATAATTTTTCAAAAAGCCGAATTCGCAATTTTTATACTCTCCCTATCGTATCTCAGTAACATCACAACTCGTAAGATTATGTAAGTGACGTAATGAAGATATTGTGTGTGTATTTTTAGAGTGTTACGAAGCGCATACTCTCACGTCTTGCCTTACTCACATTGATATATATTTCTTTCGTTTTTAAATATGCATTAGACCTGATAAGCGAAATAAGTGAGTACGGTAGCCCATGATCCCAAGGGGATTCATGTCATCATTGTGGGATGGAGAAGTGGAGTGTGATAAAGAAGAACTGTGAATTGGTGAGCCAGAGAGAGCGGGAGGGTGGTTAGAACAAACACGCTATCACACCATTCATCATAGTTTCTGGTATGACGAATGATCGGGCTGCAGTCAGATGCCACTCACATGTGAGAGGCGACTGACATGACACACACGAAATGTAGATTGTACCAAGAGCTAGAAAAAATATAAAAAACAGCCGTCGGCGGCATTCTGCTGTTTTCAAATATTTCTGTTTCTAACTGCACTCAGCATATCATTAATTTTCTACTGACTGAGGAATATTTGCGAAGTCTAAAGTACTTGGAAATAAAATTAACAAACTTTCGAGCAGAAAGCCTAGAGTATTTTCAGATATTATACAGAGTGTGAGTCCACATTTTTTTTAAAAATTCCCGTGGATTTTAAGGGGTCAAACGGCGGACAATTTAAAAAAGGGGACCTTTTGGTCGGAAATGTCTTCATCATATTGAAATCGGATCCAATATTTCTTCCTTTGGGGTCAACCCAAGAGTCTAATTAATGGGACTCCATGGAAAAGAGGATCTGATACCTGGAATTCCGGCAGAAAATGGAAATGTTCAGAAGAGGCCAAGGTTCTTTGAAACGGTGCGCCATAAAATAGTACAATGCTTCTATGTCTACAATGAAGTCTTTGGCCCTCCTCTTCAAAGAGCTCATGAATTAGTTGGAAATAATAAAATTAATTATAATACGCACAATGTAAAGCTAATAAACGTTTATGGAAAAGAATAAAAGAATTTAAAAAGAATTCAGGTCTTAGAAGTTTTCGTCCGCGGAGTGCCTGTCGCTCCAGTCTCTGTATGGACGCTGATTTTGATATGGAGGCTTTTCCGAACACATATTCCCTTGGCACCTCTAAAACCCCTATTCATTTACATCTTGTACAGTTTTATAGTATTACACATATGTTGGTATTACTGCGGCTGTTTTATTGTCTCCTATGTCGTTCTTGCTGCTAAGCACAGATTTTGTACTGGTCCACGTTATATTTGTCCGATATAACCGTCCATCTTATGTTGCTACAGTCCCTTCTGGGTCCTGGCCTACCTGAGAGGACGCCTCCATTCTTCTCTGTCTTCTGCTTCTCTCCACCATCCTCGTATTCCTAGGATCTGTGACGTCTCCCTCCGGACGACGCCCTTCCATCTTGTTCTTATTTTTCCCACTTGTCTTTTATTATGAAATTTCCCATTAAGAAGTTTTTTCTGAGATACATTCACCTTCCATTCTTTTAATGTGACCCGCCCATCCCAGTCTTAATTCTTCCAATACAACCACAAAAATTCACACTCTTGCCATACTTCAAAATATTTATTTTTAAATCTATTCTTTTTGAATCCTATTTTTCAATCGATGGGTGGGGGGGGGGGACTTTCTTTTCCCAAGGGGTAAAGCAGCCTGAGCGTGAAACTGACCCCTCACCTCTTTCGCTGTCGAATGAGACTGCGCGGAGCAGTACTTTTACTTCCCATCATATATTCTAGACGTGCATTGGGACGAATTTACCTTCAGATTTCTGGTTACTGTACCAGCAGATTCTCCTAAGACGTGACAGTGTAAATGACGGTGATCTTTCAGGTTTGGTGACACACCATTCCATTTGTGTATGTGTCGTTTCACTTTCCCAAATTACAATGCTTAAGACCGCGACGAGATGTCGTTAGTTCTCGCCAGTAGAACTGAAAGAGCGAAAGTTATTCAAAGAATACAAAGACCATTCCAGCTTGATCTGCTCTAGGGAAACGCGGATTGATTGATTCATTGATTGATTCGTGGATTGATTTATTGATGGAATCTTGACATTCTTAACGGCATTTTTAGAGAAGTCCCGAGAGATAGACGACCGTAAAGAAGGAGGGTAAAATGGCTGAATGACTAATACTTTCTTCTGCTTTTTAAAAATTTTAAAGACTAAGATTAAGATGAATTATATTTAAAGACTGAGCTCGAAGCCTGCAGTAAGCTGGCTCCATCTCGACTGTAAAACCAGTGCGTTAATGTTCTACGGGAAAACAATGGTTGTTTTTCTGATGACTGTACAAATTTATTAAGTGCATAGTTGAATAAAGTCAGACCAACTTGATGTCACTTTCTTCTTTATTTCATTATTTAATGCTCAAGATGTTTCGAATGTTAGTACATCCAACCTCAGGAGCTTGCGATTTGTTTGTTGAGTTATTTCTTGGGTTGTATTGCTCTGGTTCGAAGTGTGTTCGTGTTACGGTGTGGTTTGGCTGGGGTGGTGTGGTATCCGTATGCAGGCTGAAGCACTGTAACACCAACACGCATCGAACCAGAGCAATACAACCCATGAAATAACTCAACAAACAAGTCGCAAGCTCCTGAGTATGGATGTACTAACATTCGAAACATGTTGAGCATTAAATAATGAAATAATAAAGCAAGTGACATCAAGTTGGTCTATCTTTATTCAACTATCAAGATTATGTACGGTCCAATAAACATAAGATTATTAAGCGCAGTCTATGACAATTTATATTTACTGAGCGCTAAACCTGGCGGTAAATGAAGTGACACTTGGCCTCTATGTGTTAAGCTTTCAGCCCCCTGGGGACTACCCAGGCTGTCATTGAATGGATATTGGGAGTTCTTTTTTCCGTTGGTAAAGATACCAGGACACGAACTTAGACGGTTACCTCTTTCGAATGCTGAGTGTAAGAAAGAATGTAGATAAAACTCCCTTCCACAAAAGCCTTCATTGGGTGCACGGTCTGTTTTTCTTCTTACCTGATGAGAATTTACGACGTGAACCTTCTGTAGACCAACTACAAGAATGGCGATTTCTTTGGTTTGTTTGCTCTTACGTTCTTCTAGAACTAAGGAGATGTTCGAGGGTGCCTTAGGTTGGTCATTGTACTTGTTACACCTTGGAATTGCAAGACATGCCACAAAAAAATATTATGCGCAATCCCTGATCTAGAGTGGACTGTCAAACCCCGTAATTTTAAATAAAACTCACTTGGTCAACAAATTTATTTGTAACACTTTGATAAGATAGCGAATCGGAATTTATCGCATGAAACATGCGGTCACTCTTCTGGTCAGTAGGCTAATGAGTCTGCGGACCGTACATGTGAAGTGGTCCAAAGAGAAGGAATAATAAATGACGAGTGCTGCGCTCTGTGGAGACTATTAGTACTAGGTTGCTGACTTGTTGGTGCGATGTGCGATAATTACACTGACAAGTACCGTTTCATTTGACACCTGCTGCCAAGGACTGTAATAAATGAATATGTTTCAAGACACCTTCCGGATAATTAGTAATCTTTCAAGTCGTAGCTTTACGGAATGCCTTATATTCTAAAATAAAACATGTTTTTCCGCTGCTGCGTTGACAGAGATGCCGGTAGGTCAACTGTCACTGCACGATTTGCCGGACAGACGACAGTTTACATTTCTTGTACGGATAAAATATGGCTTGTGCACTGAACGTGTGTATAAACAGGACGATGGTGATTAGGACAATGGTGAAAATATTACTAACAACAGCAGCAGTATTGTGTTAGTAGGTCCAAGACACGGCAGTAACCGTCATTCCGAATCTGTCCCAACCGCCAACCACCTTTCACTTTACTACTACGTTGCTAATCTTTTTAACACTACACACTCAACTTCTTCACGGTTTAGATGTGTTTCTTTTTTCCACGTTGATCTTTTCGCCAGTATTCTGTAAATCATTTACCTTCACCTGGGGGAGAGAACAGGTGTAACAAGAAACAAAGAAGTAAAACACCAAAATACGACTAGCACACAGCATTAATTAGCGTAAGGATTTAACCGACTAACAGGAACCCTTCTGGTAATTACTCCAGTGTCAGGATTGACAAGCAACACTACGTTCGGCCTGACTATTTTAACAATGGCCATAGGCTCGGTCCACCTCAATAGCAGTTTAGGAGAAATATTCTGAGCCTTCGAACTACTCAGCCTTAATTAGTAAAACACAGTATCAAATAATTGCGCATTAATACCAATTCTACGCTACGGAGTAGAAGCCCGGAAAATGGCTTCGGAAAAATGCATGCTTTTAGAGTATTCGAAAGGAAGATTGTAAAGAAAAATTGTGGTTCCGTAACAGATGATGCACGTTGTATTACAAAGGGCCGATATAGTAAAATTTACAAAACAACTTAGATTAAGCTTGTATGGATGTATTGAAGGAATGACTAAGGAAAAAAATGACAAAACTAATAGTGGCTGCCAGAATGGAAGGAAAAATGTAGACCGCGGTGAAGATAAATAAGTTTGAAAATAATTTGAAGGTAACAGGAATAAGGAAATTGTATGTGGGGATCAAAGACAGGCAGGAATTGAGGTGGACAGCACTGGAAGACATGGTTCACAGTGAACTGTAGTGAATAAGGAGAAGAAAGAGACTGATAACCGTATTTAGTGGATTGAGTAAATAATGACGTTTCTTATTGCACAATATCCCTAATTATTCTACTAAAACAACAATATTAATGTCAAAAATCTTTGTACGAAATACAAAGTTAAGTGAAATAAAAAAACATTTCATTTTACAATTATTTTAGTATTGTTTAAGTCCCAAATCAACTATGGAATCCCCATTTTAATTATTAAATTATCAAGAGTTCTATTCTTACACCCGCATTTGATTTCATTAGGAGAGTTTGTGGTAATATTTTTGTGCTTTTCCTTTTCGTCGGAAAATATTTTGAAATATTTTTAAAGCAACATCATGATGAAAGAGTTCCGCACGTTGAAAGTATTTGGCACAATTACTTATTAGCACACTTTTTTAAAACGTGGAACACTAATTTAATCTAAGAACTTGTGACGTACTCGTTAAGTCACGAGGATAACAGCAGATGTGGCATTTATAGAGAATGCACACCTGTAACAAATAAATGTCAGCGAGGATATTAACTGCTGCAGACCACAGGACAATCTGCATGTAGGTCTAAATGAAGGGTATGATCATTTTAAAATTCATAACTAAAAACTGATACAGATTTTTGTGTAACTATCATGCAGTTCTCCGGGGACAATGATCACGTGATTTCTATCATTTTCACTGTGAGAAGTAAGACATAAAAGGATATCATGGTATAGTCAAAATGATATTACAAGTTTAGGGATATGTTGCATTTCCCACAACAAATTTTCACTCTGTTAAAAAAACATTTCACACAGTGACTAGACACAAATGGAACTCACGAGTAAACATATTTTACTGTAAAATATTTTGACATAAACTTATGCTATATTTCGTCCTTTTATAGTACAGGTGGGCTAAGTTGATCTTTCAATTCATTCATATTTGAACTGAAAATCTAGAAGTGAATAGTATCGATATGCGCTCACGGTCGATACCGGAAACACATTCGCCTGAGAACAGCGATTACTGCGCCATCAGTACTGGTAATTCAAAAAGCTTCGTTGGCTGATCCATGAGTGTATATCCATAAAAATAAACGGGGTTGTAGCTGCACGTCATACAGCAAGGGAGGTGACTCACCAGAGGACTGTGGGATATGTGACTCATAGAGCTGTTCACAGAAAAGGAAGAATGCTTTTCGTTTTCTTGGGGAACGGAAACAAATAAAAAAAAAGTGCAGCCATATTAATAAAGATATTGTGCTAAATAAATACGAACTATAAACTGACATTGGGGACCGCGGTAGCTCAGTGGTTAAGGCGCTGTGCTACAAATCGGTAGGTCGCTGGCTCGATCCAGCTGGTGTCAGTGGACGTTTCATTGACATCAAATCCCTCCGATCGCACTATGGCCCTGGGGTCGACTAAGCCTCTAACAGAAATGAGTACCAGTAGTATTTCCTGGAGGCAAAAGCGGCC
>Ga0136643_10008426_pt1 | contig 15068 bp, 10 predicted proteins | sample TergutLab28metaG_FD_96883 | JGI IMG/M metagenome (GOLD analysis project Ga0136643, IMG submission 96883) | Labiotermes labralis P1 segment gut microbial communities from Petit-Saut dam, French Guiana - Lab288 P1 (version 3) (version 3) | ecosystem: Host-associated > Arthropoda: Insects >... | reverse complement strand
TTTGGTCTCTTTCACGATACCACCTAGTCTTTGGAGACTAACTAGGTATTTTATTCTCTCCTAAACTGCTACGTTGTCTATTTGCTGCAGGCGTCGCCCAACGGTCCAGCCTGCTTTATTCTGGCTCCTCATCATTCTTGAGGTTTTTTTTCTAGATCACACACAGCAACGCATCACAATCGGTAGGACTCCTCTGGACGAGTGATCAGTTCGTCGCAGAGACCTCTACCAGACAACACACAACACTTCACAACAGACCAAACATCCATGCCCCCGGTGGGATTCGAACCCACAATGTCAGCAGGCGAGCGGCCGTAGACCTACGCCTTAGACCGCGCGGCCACTGGGACCGGCAGTAATAACATCTGAATGAAAATTTACAGAGTCGCCCTGAACGTAGCCTAATTCAGAGTCGTCAGCGTCTGCAATTAAAGCTGGCACACACGTACAAAGGACACAACGTAAGGACGACATGCCATCGTTACCGTGCTGTATGTTTAGGAGTCTGTGTCTGGGGGACTGCGTGAGTGGCGTGGCTGTGCTGCTGTGTTCCGACGAGTTGTCGGCGGCGTAGTCCGTCGTGCTGTCCCTCCGAAGCCGTGACTCGCCCTGTAGCGCCTGCTGATCCACACCGTCCTGACTCTGCGCCTCCTGGTTGTCTTTGCGACACATACGTCTTTCTTTGCTCCGACTCCGGCTCCGTGACGCCCACCGTATCTGTGTAATTTTAACAGACGGAATCACTCAAATATCACAGCCAGAAATCTGTCTACAAATAAATAACATCAAATGGGAACTTGTGGCTTTAGCAGAAGTGAACTGAATTGCCCATTCAGACTAAATACGTGCATGAGAACTGCGCTCTTCGGGGTAGCAGAGAAGGGTGCAGTTTTACTTCGCGGCGGAGACCTGAAATCACCCATAAACATAGGCATGTTTAGCGTAAATACACCTCGACAGTGCCCGTAATTTGTAAAGTGTGAAAGTCAATATTACAGCCCCGTCAGTGATAAGTAACAGACTGTACCAAAACTAATACTGTAATTTGCGATGTACTGTTTCGTTTTGCGGAGATTCGGTTTCGATTCTCGTTGTCAAAAGAAGCTATTACACCTAAGGGTTTTATGACATTTCTCGTGAAGCGGAATAATAATCTAAAATAAAGTGGTCCGGGGTAGCGTAGTCGGTATAGCGATTCGCTATGGGCTCGACGGTCCGGGGATCGAATCTCTGTGGAGGCGGGATTTTCCGCACCCGTCCAGACCTGCCCTTGGGCTCATTCAGCCTCCTGTACAATGGATACCGGGTTTTATTCCCGGAAGTAAACGGCCTGGGGAGTGGCGTTAACTATCCATCTCCTCCTAGTGCCGAGGTTAAAGAAAGGGTAGAGCTATACTTCTACTCCCCCTTTGGGCCTTCATGGCCTGTTCTAGAGTGAACTTTACCTATATACTAAAGTGAATTAAGTACCTATCAATATTAATGGCGCTTTCATTTCTCATTCCAAGCTACAAATGATCTGACATCACAGAGTCGTCGAATGAGCCAAGAAATAAGCTGATTCAAAAAAAAACTTGTAGCCAATATAAAGAAGATTTATTCTAAACTATTTATATGATCTTGCACAAACTAATATCTTATTACAGAGTTACAATATTGAAATAGTCCCCATACACATGCTCATCAACAAGGAACTGGACTACTTCACAGTTTATAATGAATAGCACTTGAGATGTCAAATTGTGCTGGAATTTCACGCAGATGGAAGACAAAAACAAGTTTTTCACGTCCGCATCAATGACGTACTTTGAGGCCGTTCTTGGAGCTAGGATCTTAGCTCAGTAAAAATTGTCATAAAGTATCGTACCTTAACTTCCTGGTAAGTTTCAATATTTATGCAATGTAATTATTTTGTTATTTGATTCCGTTCATGAAACTTCAAATTAATTTGAACAACAATACGTCTCCGACGAGTAACGGCAAGAAGGAAAGAAAAAAATATTCGCGTACGAAGATGTGCTGTAGGAACGGAACACACATTTACAGCTCAGTCGATATAATCCTTTGAAGACTGAAATTAGTCTACATTATACACTGAAGCCGACTAACTCCTCGGTAGCATGAGAGTTCTCAGGCACCTTGTAATTAGAGCTGATTTATTGATACCAGTCTATTTCTTAAATCACACAACTCGCACTGCCTTACCTCTATATCCACTCAACACCACACATTTTCTCCCAAGTCGTCTACTCTGCCCTTCTACCCTCACTCTTCAGGGCGATAACTCTAATACCCTTCCCTATAGTGATTGGTCGGACAACAAAAGTGTTTGACTTTCATTGGCTGACCCATTCAAATTCCTCACAATAAGTTTAAATTTCCGTTGGAAAGAAGTCCACAACATAGCCGAAATTCGATAATTTCTTTGGCAAAATAAATCATAAATTTTGTAAACAAAATTCCAAACATAATTTCCAAACATCAAGTCTTCGTACTGCTTTGAAGTTGTCACATCAGGATGGACATGGGTAAAAGCGAGAGAGAGTTGAAGGGCAGGCACCCCTTTACACAGCGGGTGGTCCAACAGGCTACTTATTTTCGGCTAAAATACAAAGATTCAGTTCGTACCTCACGGAAAAAACACTGTGCTTTCACCTGAAATACTAATTGGTTAATGTTTACAAGGACATAATGATTGTTTATAGTCATAATTGTACGGAATTAATATTAACTATAATGTGTGGACAAAAGTTTGAACGTTTGAGTGACAAACCTGATTGTACCTACACTAACTACCTAAGCTTTAAATTTTAATTACACTAATGAAGTTAAAGTAAAAAATTCACTACTCTGTATAATTGAACTGTTGCTCGTTCTATGAAAAGCAGATTAATAAAATGGCCATTGACAGTTTCTCACATTACATAGGACAATTTAAAAAGTTAAAAATATTATCTGACATAATATAGCTCGCGTGTGTGTGGACACGGAGTTCCAAAGGAATCACGTGACCCCTCCTTCCTACAGAGAGCGTGATGAATCACTCCCAGGGTCGGAATGAATTTCAGGAGAAAAACCGCCAAAACACAGTCCCCTAAAAATTCCACACGGAGTACAGTCGCTTTAAAACCCAAAGAAGAAAGCAAAGCCCCCAATACTATCACAAACGTAAATATAACACCACACGAACAATATATATATACATCGAGCAGTCCGCAGATTTAGACAGTTTTAAGTTACAGTCATTCGCACTTAAAAAAGAAAAGGTTTTGTCCTTACTTTCAGACAAAAATCTGCAAACAAATCCTGTAAAACTTTGCACAACTGGCACTAAGAGCAGTAACAAAGTTTTAAATTCAGCTATGGGCATTAATCCTTCCCTCTCTTTCTTTAGCCTATACAAAAAGGAGATTTAAGGGCTTCAAAGTGTGACAGTCTTTTCAATACTCACTCAATCCGTCAGAATATTCTGTATTTACCAGGAACCACCACCACCACCACCACCACCAAGTTTTCACATTAAGGTATTCAAAGATTAAGACGGAACTGATAGTTATATGCAAAAGGCGGGTGACCGTACTGTCAGATAAAACTGCGACATTTCTGTTCAACCGTGAATTATGGTCTTAGAAGTGATAGTATATCAATGGTAGAGCAATTACATTTCAGTGCAATAGCAACATGGAAATAAAAAGTCTTTACATAATCAGAATTTCGCATTGTTTATAGAGTACAAAGTCTGACACCTGAATCTTCGATTATTTGAAATGGACCCTTTCATCTGCAAACGTTCTGTAGCGTGAATGATACTGTTAGATGATCATATATGGTGATTAGGCACCCGCGTAACGCAAGTTCAGATCATTACCGGTGCATAAAGTGTTCTTTTTTATTTAGTAGGATTATATTTGCGAGCTCGTCAATAAATAGAACGTGTTTCAGGAAAGTCAGAACTATTCAGTGTATTCATACTTCAACATTAATTCAATTCAAATTACTGCGTGTTACCACAAAAGTAATAATGACTCCTTGCAATGCCCCTGCCTACAGAAGTGTACTTCAGTCTAGTGCAAACGAAAGCACAGAACCTGCTTTTGACCTGCAGTATTACCCGAACAGCGAATGTGCTGTCGTGTCTGCAATGCTCTGCCTACCGCCAGAGCTGGCCTTCATAAACTGCACAATTAAATATATTTAAATATTAACTTTAACTACTTTTTGTAGTCACAAAGTACTTTCCAACACTGATAGCAGTCTTTCTAACTGATATTTAGTTTTACAAAATTAAATTTCAAATAAAGAAAGGGAAAGAACTGGTGTTAATTTATCTAGTGTCCATACACAATGTGAAATCTCCAGTTTCACTTCGAAATTTAAAATCAAAATAATGTAAAACATTCACAATTACTCATGAATAATTTGCGAATAATATTTTTGGTTCCATCACAATAAGAAGGCAGAAGGTATGATTTACATTTAGTATTGAATCAGAAATTTATATTCTAATACACCACAATTATTTCATTTAAGATTACACTAAATGACATCAAGAAGCACAGTCTTTATTGAGACCTCTCAAAGCTGGTCATATAATTATTCGCATTTCTTAATCAAAACATCCATTACCATGCTCACAAGCGCCCCACACAACTTGCCCCTCAGATGTCAGATAAAATTTATCATGATAATGATGACGACGACGACGATGATGATGATGACTATAATAATAATAATATGCCATCTCGTTAAAATTACTCTCCCGTATACGCCTAGGTGTCCCAAATTGTCTCTTACTTTCAATATGTTCTACCAAAATTCCGGACATAGTTCCCACATTTGCCGTCATCTCTGCTTTCCCCTTACTAATCTCTTTGATTTGACAGGCCTAACCCTAATAAAGTTTGAAGAAGGGACAGATTGTGAAGCCAGATTAGTCCCAAAGCTTACGTTTTATTTCTTCACATACACGTCAGCCTCTGTATGAGAAGCTCTCGGACGCACAGTGGTAGGGCAAAAGCACTAATTTTCCTAACCGACAAATTCGATTAATTTTCATACGCAAACTTCAAATTCAGTAACGAATCACAAGCATAATGTACCAATCGAAGTGGACGGTTACAGAGTCGGCAGTATATTTCATTCCATAGATTGAGAGTGTTTGAGAAAAGTTCTTATGGAAATGTGCAACCAAAAGAGATTCCGTGACTGAAGAATTGAGATAAATAGAAATAAGAAAAACTTTACAAATTTTAACCTTTGTACAATTAATTATATTAAGAAGGAGGAGACATGAGGAACACGTAACAGAAGCGACAGAACAGAAAAGTCGAAGGTAATGTTCACTACAAAATCACACGAAAATGATAATTTGGAAGAGCAAGGAACTAGCGGTGGAATGATTTTAAAATCGGTCTCGGAGAAACAAGCGGGGACGTTTTTAGCTGAAATGAGCTGATTCAGGATATGATGGTATAGTTCTTCTTTCTAAACAGGGCAGTAAACTTTCATTCCTCGTAACAGCAAGAAAATATTCGACCAAAAGAAAAGTAACAGATCAAGCAAAGCCTTGTGGCATAGTGTTGTCAAATTTTATTACCTTTCGAATGCAGTCAAATTTATTTATTTATTTACCTACTTATTTACTTACATACTTACTTACTTGTTCGTTTCTACAGCTATCAGTCGGCGGTAAACGCTGACACTCGTTCGAAAGGTTTTGGAAAAAGAGAAGTAAATTTTCTTGTAAATAATAGATACGTGCATAAAACATAATTCTTAAGCCAATTATTTGTACTACTTAGAAAGCTCTGATATGTTCAATTTCGTCGTCGCAAATGATCTAACGTGCTAGTGACTACTCCACTCACAGAGCCGCACTGGAGTCGAGCTACCAGGTTTCCATCATTCGGTGATTCCTACATCTCGCTCGTTACACTACTAGATGCATACACAAATCTGACTTTCAAATCTTTATGGATCTGACTACAAAAGCAATGATGAGCAATATTCAAACGAGCAGTGGACAAACATATCATGGCACAGCTATCCTATTCTCCTGCAGCAGTGGATATCAAAATATTTTGTGCACGACCCCTTGCGACCCCAACGGAAAAAGAATACATTCTCCATTGATACATGGCATGATTTAAGCCAAAAAGCGTGCTTGGTTACTTTGGGTTTTCAAGACCAAAGAGAAAGTTCTCGCGACCCTGGGTTTGAGAATCCCCGACCTACAGAATACGGTCCTATGTTTATCAAACATAGTTTTTCTCACTCTGAAAATGTAGTGGTCTCCATAAGTATGCAATAAACATACAAACTGTTGTTGCAAAGTTGGCTACTGGGATAAAAATATATTTCTAAACAGGCCCTAAACAATTCGTCAAAATTTCTGTTGGATATGCATTATTCAAATCAAACTTCTAGGATTTAGAGACATTTTTGTTTTACGTGGTATAGCAACTTGTGGTATAATTAACCGTTTGGAAGAAAACCGATAAGTTATATTCAAATACCTTCTGATGCAAACCCATAAATTTAATCGAAGTTCCTTGAATACTTCTGGATATGAATCATTCGGACACAAAGGAAAATGGGCAGACATTACAACCCATACTACGCTTCTTCCAAGCAATGCATGACAATGATTTATGGCAGCCACAAAAGACAAAAATGCGTCTAAAACGAAACAAAGAAAATACTGTTCAATGGATGGTGAGCTGCAAGGGCGGTTGCGTGCCTTGACGGATAGGTAAAAGGGCTTAGGGACGAATGCTTGTGTGTCTGGACAGACTGGTGGCTGGTTGGCTAGGTGCCTGGCTGGCTGGATATCTGGATGGGTGGATGGATGGATGGATAGATGGATGGATGGATGGATGGTTGTCACGCAAGAGTGCAGGCGGGAATGACCACGCTGAAGGACTGGCGGTTGAAAATAGTCTGAAAAATGAAAGGACTGCTTATTAACATTACACCAGCTATACTATATAAGTTATGCTGATGATGTATGTCATAATTAGAGGTCACTGAAGGAATCTGTAAAACAGCAGCGAAAAGAAACGGTTAACTAGGCGAAAGAACGCTTTATAACAGATGCGTAGATGCAGAACCGCCTGATGTCGAGCACATTGCCACCTGACAGACACATTTGCCAACCACAACTAAGTCCCTTTGAACTTCATACCGACATATCATGCGATCTGCCAGGTACACAGTTTCATGCTCATGTTAACGGGGCGAAATATTCTTACTTTGTTCCTCATTTCATTTGACGATTTCTGAAATAGAGTGGTTGCTATCGCTACAGGCAAGAAAGTTTGTGATAGTGATAGGGATGGACAGTGATACACTTAAGAGGTTGAGGAAGGAAGTGGTCTGGGTTCATTTTAGGGTAAGTCCAGTGTTACAGCATTTGCTTGATGGGACGTTGAAAAACAAAAACAAAAAATCTACTTTCTGGCTGGGAACATAACTCGGTCAAAAGATTCGGCGAGGTTGACACCGTATCGCTTTCAAGGACACGGTTTCTCTTACATCTGTCGCACGGATACACTGGATATCCTTCCATACTGTTATAGTTCATGCATCGTACATAAATTAATGCGTCCCTTTGTTTCATAACCAACAGAGAAGTAATAAAAAGTATTACCTTGTGCATAAGCAAGTTGCCTGTAGTAAAACATGAAAATAGTCGTATACTGCATGAAACAAGAGCAGAATTGCACATCGCATCGTACTTAAAATAATGCATAATTATATCAGATACAGTTTTTTACTGCAATGAAGCCTTCAGCCAAAAGATAACACAGGGTGATAGGGGGTACTGAGTTCTGTATGCAAAATATGTCTTTGATGGTTTTCTGCAAATTTTGGAATTAAAGCAGCAACGTGGTGTTTACGATCTGCTGCTTATTCCCAAGGTCTCGAATTCGAACCTTTCAAGATGGCCGGATATCATAACCGATAAACCTCCTGGCTTAATGCAGCCACTACAATAATTTATTAAAATATACCACAATTATTTTTCTCCAACTTCTTTCCAATTCATTATTCGTAGCTAGTTCCTTATTCATCGAGGAAAACCTGTGCATGTGAATAGCGTTGTTTATTAAAAAAAACAAACGTGTAACAAGAACCAAAGCCTTGCGGTCGCTTTTTGAATTGTCGTCTTCACGATTTCGGCCCTCGTAACTATCAGCGATATTTTAATGCCCGAATTAATTCCGCCTTAGTATCTTAAACAGACGTCGCTCAGAAAGGTGAAGACCTCGACGAACGTTTGCATTAATTTATTCAAGAAAATAAAACTAAAATTTTTATCACATTTCGACAGATCTGGTTACTTTTCAAATATACAACCTGTTGCCAAAGCCGCGACGACAATTACACGCCAACCTACACTACTAAATAAGACAGAATGTATAGAGATACAGTCAATAAACCCACCTTAACATGCTCAATTACGTATAACTTCCAAAGTCATTCCAGTAACGTCCACCCTCCGTTTCAACACTGCCATTAAACAATTTGCCCATCTGACAACGGCTTTTCATTTTAATAGTTCTTCCCTTATTCTATAAAACAACAGTAAGGGTCAAACTGAGCTGTAAGAAGTGATGAAAATGGACACTAAAAGTGTGGGAATTTTAATTTAGGTTCAGAGGAACGAAAAAAAAACACCTGAGAAGGACGCCTCCTCTTCAGAAGATGTGCCACGTTGCCACAGAACATGAGCGTAGGGTCGCTATCTACTGTAAATAATAGAATTCGGTAAGAACAGTAATAAAGTTGAATGTTTCCTTTGTGATTTTTCTTATTTCATTGTTCATTTTATTAATTTAATTCAGCCCAAGCGGTTTTTTCTTTCTAATATACGAAGTATCCAACCATAACAATAAGTCTCTTGGAATTAAATCACCTTGCATATTATTGAACCTTCTGACATCTGAAGTGTCTTCAGCTTGCTAGATTTTTAACTTCTCACAGCAGTATTTATATACATTCATGTCTTCCGGCAAGTTACGCTGTGTAGTCTGGTAAAGAGTTGTCGAGTTCCGGAGCATCTTATTGCCTCTGTCTTCAGTGTACAACAGTACTTGGACTATATGAGGCAAATTCTTCGACAGCATGATCCCAAAGATGGAGACACTGCACTCATGAGATACGTTGGTAATTATTTACATTAGAAATGGCGTCACATTCCAGAAAACTTAAATCTTTATATTATTCTTCTTCTTCATGGCTGTTAATGTCGCTATGCTTGTGCAGCCTCCAAGGAATTCCACCTTTAGCAAAGCTGCCTCTTACTGATCGCCGATTCGATCGATTGCCTTTCGTCATAGACCTATATGGCTGTTTCATTCCACCCTTCGTTGTATTCACCCATTCCCCTCCATACTGCAACCATACCATGTGATTCGCGCACACACACTAGATAATCTTTTCTTCTGTTATCTTTCCTAAAACACTCAAACCAGCTGTTTCTACTGTTTGTTTTCCCTTGTGATATCGAACCTTATTTCAGCCTTGCAGTGCAGAATGTGTCTAATAACACTATTATACATATTACTCTTTGTTTTCTGTATATTAATTTTTGTTGTTGTTGATCGTAAGAATTCTGGATTGCAGATGTGTCTGTTGTTTTGAGTTGTTTATGGCACCACATTAATTTTATTGTAAATTCTGGGATATCTAAAGCTGTAAAATGCAGTCGCTCTGATTGATCGAGCTCTCCCCCGTCTCCTCAAGGTCCTGATGTCTGTATCAGTACTGACAGCTTCCACATGACCCGGGTGAAAGGAAACAGATGGCTATGTTTATATCACAGGCCGGATCGCTAATGAAATAGCGTGCAACTATAGTCACATCTGTTATCGTTAAGGGTACACAGCCCCGTGAAAGTAGCACAGACATGGTAATATTCCTGGAATCATTACTGGGAGGTATTCTTGTCAAAACGACATACCTCAGGCGCATCACTCCGCCCAACTATTAAGAATAAGTGGCAAATATCACAGTCCGTCTCCCCATATGATTAACAGAGTGCCAGAGTCTTGAATAAGTAAAATAGGGGCCGATAATGCAGACTGACTTGCCAAATTATACTAAAATAGTTGCGAAGTGAACTGGAAAAATACAACATAAAGAATAACGCACAACACAAAATTCCTCTTTGATTTACCTCTGGGCGAGTTTATACCTTCCGCTAAGGTCTGGTTCAGTTACAGTCTGTTTATGGGTAGCTTAACTCTGACAAACGTTTAGCCAATCATGTATTTTATAAGCCGTTTGAAAGTTTATGACATACTTGATTACTCGTATATAGGTGATGGATTTTGTTTTGTTACTTCACAAAATACTGCACGTCATGTCTCCTGATTCATTTTCATCAGCATATACGATACGGGGGGACCGCGTTGGCACAGTGGTTAAGGTGCTGTGCTACAAATCGGAAGGTCGCTGGTTCGATACCAGCTGGTGTCAACGGAACTTTTCATTGACATGAAATTCTTCCGATCGCACTCTGGCCACGGGGTCGACTCAGCCTCTAACAGAAATGAGTACCAGGAGCATTTCCTGGGGGTAAAGGGGGCCGGTGCGTAAGTCTGACAACCTTACCACCATCTTGTGCCGTTGTCATGAAATCTGGAAAACTTAACTTCCTGAAACCCTCTAGGCCACTCCAGGCCTGTAACGGGACTGCTTTACCTTTACTATATACGATACGGCGTGACTAAAATTTCCAAATAAAAGTATGTCCTTACAACATTTCCTGCTTTTCCCAGTCACTTTACATGTCGAGTCTATCTCAGTATTCTTTTCTTCAGTAGGAATGAAGATAAACAAGAAAACCGTGATTAGAGTGAGCCGCAGCAAGAAATCAGTTTTGAGACCTTCATGGATTCTTTACTTTGATACGTGATCCAACCCATGTCTCGTATCTGGCTGATCTGACAGATTTTTCGAATGTTTTTCAGATAGATTCAGGTCAGCACAAAATCGGCCTCATGGGGCCATGTCTCCTCTTTCCTCTCCTCCACCTGGCTGACATTAGAAAATGATCCCAAAACACGCCTCTGCATTTCAGTACAAATCCGAGAGAAACATGTACAAAAAATCAAACAAAGTTGGAGTTCATATACATAGGAATACAAATGGCATAAATTGGAATCGTACTGACAACATTAAAAAGCAGACTATATTGTTACAAGCAGGCTCGTAACTTTTGTTGTAATGTGGAGAGGAAGAAAAAATGGAATATGAAGAGAAGACGAACGTACGAAAAAAAATTCTAATAGAGTACCTTCCATTCTTATAGTTCTAGTACCTTATTTTAGCTGTTGGACTGAACGATCGGCACCTGATATTAAAAGTAGTGACGGTAAGCCACATTCTGAGCTCTGATTTCGGTAGCTGAGAAAAAATAAACAGTTAACAAGATACTTGCAGATGAACATTCACACGTGGAATACATAATGGCTCCCTTCTGATACCAACAGCATAAAATTCGCGGAGTAGTGTTCATATCATAAAAAATTGAATGTCATCGAAGAAAGGATAAAAGTACGCAAGCATGCGGCCTCTTCATTTAAATGGCTAACATTATCTTTCGAATGCAGGGCTTATACTACGCTAATTGAGACTGGAAGTCATAAATGGTACAGGAGGCAATACTATGGAAAGAGGTGGTTGTAATGTGTATTTTGAGGTAAGATACTGGATTTGTCTGGATAGAAAGAGGAAAATCATTAAGGACTTCAGTCAGTTAGGCGAGAGCCAGGCCAAGAATCGAAGCAGATACGTCAAACACATAATTCAGAACTTATGCTCCTCCACGTATACTTTTCACTTCCAAATATCATCACTTTTATAGATATCTGTACCAGCTACTAAATAAATATACCGCTCATTTCAATTCGACCGTTCCGACAAACAAGAACGTTAATAATAAAAGCAGTTTCGAGTGGCAAAATAAACCCTTTGTATACTCAGTTTTTTTACTTTAAAAATTACAAGTGGATATATTCAGACAGACAGACAGACAGAGTACAGCATCATACACCAAATAAATGAAGATATAAGACTTCGGTCTCAGACGACTTATCTCACAATAAGCTAAACGAATCTGTCTCGACCTATTAATCACCAAACAAGAAGCTCTGATTTCAGAGACTTCCTCATTTATAGAGAGTTTATATAGCTGTCACACAGGCTTACGTGTTGGTTGAGCTATCTCATCACCTAAATCTTCCTGTTTTACATAAATGAAATATTGTTTATGTCATAATTCGAGCACTACAATGTTTTCCTAAACACACGCACTAACAAAAACGAACGAATTAGACCTGCGTGTTAATTTGTTTTCCATTCCCTGGCTACATATACGTATGCCTAGTCTTCTATAAAGAAGAATAAATCAGCAGGTTGTTTCGAAACGTCGGGACCGGTTTAATGAAATACATCGTGTAACACCTCAGAAGAGAGTAATCTTCGCACTCAGACTGTGAGAACCACAAATCTCAAGCAGTTTGTGAACGCTATAAAAACTCCATTGCATGTATAGCAACGCCGTAATTTCCTGACAGCATACGCAATTTACACGGGAAAAGATACAAATACTGTTGTTTAGAAAAACAGCAGACAGTTAAGGCACCATCTGAAGCACAGAACGTTCATAAAGAGGCTATATCCTTTGTGAATGTAAATTTTAAGTTTATCTGAAGGAAGCAGTCCTGTTCCATTTGAAGCTATTGCACAAATATTCGTCGCGAATCAGAAGAAAACCACCATACACCTTAGTTAAAACAGCCAGCAACCCTATCCGATACTCGAACTGGGAGCCTTAGCACTTTAGCACTAAACCGGTCTGTCCGATTTACAAACCTGATCCAAACATTTCTCGGCCTGTGTTCAATATACCTACCTTCTTTACCGCCAATAACATAAAAACTAAATACATCTTCATTAAATATTACATCAGTAAGCCAATCGCCCATACACACTGACAAGCAATAACGAATCTTGAATGCATCTGTTTTATCACATCGCGAATCTCCTCCCGCAGAGCGATAAATTTGGAGGTAATGAGGTAATCTGCCACATTCATCTATCACAGAATCTGCCATGTATGCGATCCTGTACAAATAAATTAATTCTCTCTCTGCAGAACGAAAGATTGGAAGAATACTGACAATATACACACAAAGTGAGACTAACCAAAACATTTTCGTGTTATTTTAAGCATCTTTCGAATTTAGTTGTCTTCAGTAACAATGTTTCTGCTATTGTAAGTGTGTAATGACAATTCCTTCTACACCATCCAGGAAATAAAACAGTTCCCGGCAGAGTTACAACATGTCAAAGTCCTTAAATCCGAAGCGAATTGTGTCAGATACTCGGGCTATGAATAAAAGACTTCATACCCTATGGTACATTAACCCTTTAAAGACGAAGCGCAGACTGCTTTATTTAAAGACTCCAATCCGTACCGCTCAGTAAACACTTCCCATCTCGGTTATAAAACATATAAATTTATGGTGTAGGTAACACAAGTTGCTGTTTTTTCTGAGATTAATACAAAACACGTAAACACAGTGTGGGCAGAGCGTACAGTTCTTGAATGTTACACCTGTTGGTGCATCACGTAACTAGTAGGCTTTAAACGTTTAATTCATTTGCTTTGGGGTAAAATTATATTTCGACTTGAATATTAACTACCAAAATCCTTAGCTTGCAAACAACTCAGAATTCAATGCAAGGAATTGACAATAATACATTTCAAACTAAAATAGCGAGTGAAACGTATTTCTAACAGTATGGACTAGCTGCGTGTAATAATATGTTTTACGTTTTTTTTTCCTTAAAGCACATAAAGCAACAGCGCATTTCAACTCCGAAGCTAGTAAAGGGACATCAATTATAATTTATTTTGGAGCGTTCTACTGTAAATTGAAGTGGCCAAATTGATTTTGATTCGTATTGATGCCACATCGATTCCTTAGCCCCCGGTTATGATTCGGCAGCTACAGAGATAAACATACGGACACTTTACATATTTCTGTTGTTACTCTACTGAAGTAGGACTTGTTTCTGCAACATTCAAGATAATAGTGTTTATTAAATATTTGTTCTGAATACGTTTAATGGAAAAAACAATCACATTACTGACACTAGCTGACGAAGACTGTCATTCATCTAAATTATATATAAAACTTAAGCTCCGGCGTCATAGGGAGCAGAGTTTGTCCCATTCGAAAGAAAATCCACTTAATGCTTTTAGTGAAATAATTAGCATTTAATTACAAGTATAACATGAAACACATAAATACAATGCCGAATTTTCAATAATACGCCACCTGACGCATACACTTACAGATAACACGTAGTATTAAAAGACCAATGCAAGGTAGAAGGCAATCACTAAGTTCAATTAGAAATTTGGTAAATATTGACCAGTCGACAGGCGTAATATCCCAGAGGCCAGAAATGTCTTACACTAAACCAGCTTGACAGTTTAATAAAAATATTCAGGAAAGGAACGCGCAAAATCGCGGCCTTATCTTCATACGCAATTTATAGCCACATAAATCAAAGTACATGCAAAGCTACAAAAATATATGAGTACAGCTGCTGCGTAGTTGTTGCATCTGAACATAAGCCAAAATACTTTTCATCATTCATTGGCCCATTAAACTCCGTGGCCAAAAAGTACGCGTACCATTTAATATGCTTCAATATTATGAACGATTAGGGTTGCGAAGTTAATTTACGACAGCTGTATAAAAAGTTAAATATCGTTTAATTGTCTCCGAAATTTAAGAGATTTGAGGGCTTGGTCTAATTGATTATGATACTGTCTAGATGGAAGCTGAAAATTTGGAAGCCGCCTAGCAGATTACATGTGTTGATAACCCAGACGATCACAATATTACCCCCTTCTTGTACTTTTATATAATATTATATTATATTATATTATATTATATTATATTATATTATATTATATTATATTATATTATATTATATTATATTATATTATATTATATTATATTATATTATATTATATTATATTA
>Ga0136643_10008424_pt1 | contig 15070 bp, 7 predicted proteins | sample TergutLab28metaG_FD_96883 | JGI IMG/M metagenome (GOLD analysis project Ga0136643, IMG submission 96883) | Labiotermes labralis P1 segment gut microbial communities from Petit-Saut dam, French Guiana - Lab288 P1 (version 3) (version 3) | ecosystem: Host-associated > Arthropoda: Insects >... | reverse complement strand
GCGTTAGCACAGTAGTTAAGGTGCTGTGCTACAAATCAGAAGGTCGCTGGTTCGATCCCAGCTGGTGTCAGTGGATTTTTCATTGACATAAAATCCATCCGATCGCACTATGGCCCTGGTGTCGGCTCAGCCTCTAACAGAAGTGAGAACCAGGAGTATTTCGTGGGGGTAAAGGCGGCCGGTGCGTAAGGCCGACAAACTACCACCATCCTGTGCCGTTGTCACGAAATCTGGGAACCTTAATTCCTAAGAACCCTCTAGGCCTGTCCAGGCCTGTAATGGGACTGATTATTACGTAGAAAGGTGTATATTAAACAAGTAAGGTGCAGCGTGAGATTTGTCATTATATAACTGTGGTAGATTAAGCTGTAAGAAGTAGATATATCTCATGACAGTGACAGTTTAGGGTACCTGACTGCCTTACTTTTCACTCATTCGTGCCCAGTGATGAACCTTAGGTGCCGAAACATGTAGCATTTTATGAAGGCAAGTATTCTTTTGTAATAAAAGATAGGTGTGTTGACTGAAGTTGTCTGTTGTTTAGTTTGTGAAACACAGAGGGATGTGTTCTCAAATGATCACATATCATGAAGTGATATTTTGGATTACGACATTGTTATGTCCTGCCGGGTGGGATATTGATCTTACGTATGCTTTACGAAACAAAAGAAAGAATTTCACTTCAGATCTCCACGAAAATACTGAATTATTGCAGATATTACACTCTGAATCTGTAGATTCTTAAGCGTCCTTTACAATGCAATAAAAACAGCGGTTTGCATGAAGAACACGTCCCATCGCCCGGTCCTTGTTAGCGACTAAGCTTTTTATCGTATTTCCATGAAATTCGGTGGAATTCTTTGAAAAAATTTCGAACAATTGCGTGTTTCGTGAAATCGACTTTGTGACAGTTGCATTTTGTGACAGCTGTACTTTGTGACAGCTGTACTTTGTGACAGATGCACTTTGTGACAGCTGTATTTTGTGACAGCTGTACTATGTCACAGCTGTACTTTCTGACAGCTGTACTTTCTGACAGATGCACTTTGTGGCAGCTGTATTTTTTGACAGCTGTACTTTATGACAGCTGTACTTTGTGACAGATGCACTTTGTGACAGCTGTACTTTACGTATGAGCGCAAAGTAATTCCTACCCACACTTTCCATATTTCTTGACCTAACTTCAAAAACGTGAAGTATTACTGTGAGCAGTTACGAATTTTCTTAAAATCGGCGCTTTGCGTAAGCACGTAAATAAATTTGTGCACATGTTGTCTATATTTTTCATCCTAACTGGAAAAATAATTCGTCACGAGAGATGTCGACACAGTTTTATTGAGGGACAGTGAGTTTCGTGAAAACAGACGCAATGGAAGTGGTGCTATACACAGGGGCGTAAATGAATTTCTATAGATATTTTTCACATTTCTTGTCGATTAGGTTGAAATTCGCTATAATAGGCGTGCACATAATGCTGATGGATACTAGTGAGCTCCGTAAAAATCGGGTTAGGGCGGACCGTAATTTGTTATGGGCATAAATGAAATTACATTTACGCGTTTATCGTCAAACCGTGGGATATTTTGGAAGTCTGTGCACTGCGTCACGGAGTGCACTAGTTGCAATCTTGCTGCCAGTGATGAGGACTTGAAAATATTCTCTCCTAAAGCAGAATTTTGGAAACTTTTGAAGTGATATTCCAGACAAAACGGTGTCACATCCCAGAAGACTGTAGTCCGAATATTAATAGCAGTAAGCACTTAACATCTCAAGTTAAGTATTATTTATGGGTTGGGATTGCCTTTGAAATATAAATAGAGTGTATTTATATTCTCGTAAATAATATACATTGGTTTTATTGCGTAGATATGTATTTTATACCCACTGATAATTAACAACGTCCAATGGGGCAGGAAGCTCTGGTCATTAAGGCTGCAAGGTGGCCAAGAAGTGTTCTGTTGTATGGCATTTGAAGGTTTATTACCGCATGAATATAAGTCCGCAAATGAACCGTGCCCCTGACTGGATGAATCTGGCGGTTATTCTGAAACTATTATTTCCTCAACCAACCAATTGAACATGGTCGTCCTTGAGAAGATAAATCCTCCGCTAGCCCAGAAATTTCACGCAGTTTATGGAAATCGTTGTTCAAAACACATCGCCAGTTGTCATATCCGTAGCCAGATGAATCCATTCCGTGCAAAAGCTGTCTGTTTCTTATGTTCCATTTAATGTTCTTTGACAGGCAGGCCTTCCAAGTGGCCACTTTCTTAAGTGGCCACTTGGAAACTTAAGATTTTCCACAGAGTTTCGCGTTCATTTCTCTTCTCTTGCGTATATATCACGTGTACCGTCTCTCTCACTCTCTTTCAGTATACTGTCCTCTGACGAGTGGGAAGAATTACGGAAATTTCGTTGTGCAGTCTCCTTCCATTCCCTTTTTCTCAGGGTCAAATATATTCTTCGGCAATAACCTATAGTATTTTACCACCATGGAATGTAAAGTCTTAAAATTTGATATGTACTTATGTGACGGAGAAGCTGTTTGGCAGGAAAATATGGCCTATTTGTGTAAAATGTTCTGTGCTTCATAACGGCAACAACTTAGCAAATGTATACTTTGCGCAGCGACTTAGCGTTTTCTCTCCTTTGTGGCTTATAGCATTTAACAACTTTCCAAATGTTTAGCCAATTTTATCTGAGACACTTAAGCCGTTCGGCAAAATTGCCTTACGTAAAGTATGTGTTTCGTATTCTATACACTTTACATGCAAAATGTTATTACTCTGATACATACATAGTCTTAAAATTACTTGCGCGTTACTCAGAGTTGCGCGGAGACAAACATGTAAGTCTGAACTGTAGGATTTTGTGACAAATTATTCGTACAACACCTCCCTGAAGATGGCCAAAAAGCGTGGCCGAAGCATGTAGGAGGTGTTCGACATATATAATAAATTCACATATCTTGATTGCACTTTTTGCTTTTATTCTCTTACTGTATATCCGAAAGTATAGCAACATTGGTGATGTTTAGACTTTGGCAGCAGTGTAGTTTAGTCTCCGTGAATCTGGGTTGTGATGCTGCTTCACTGGCTGATTGGTGGCCGACGTTTCGGGACAAAATGTTTTCACATTCAAGGGTATAAATGTTCAAAGAGGGTGTCCATTATTATTGTCTGAGTTGAACCAAAATAAAGATCTGTGCATGTATTTTTAGTAGGACACTCTGGTACGAAATTTAGTGAAAATACGTTCACCGGTTGTAGAATTTTCGCGTGCGGGCAGACAGGAATGGTGATGGTGCGAAATCCATGTCTTTAAATTTTAGTTCTGGAAACGCCGTGACAATTTTTATGTTTAAGTTGTCGAAATCTTACACACTTGTAGGATATTTTATTTATTTCATATCTTACGAAGCTCCGTCTTTTGGTATGTGAGTGCACGTTTTATGGTTACTGCACTGTTAGTACCGAATTGAGCGTCGCCCTTTAATTGATGGACCACTAATATTCATGTGTTATCCCACAGTGACTCGAGCTTTAATATATTGATATTTGGGAGTCTAAAGGCTCCGCAAAATATATTTATTACCTGAGCGTCTACTTTTCCTCAGTAATTGTTGTGTTCTATAAGAACGAGTTCCCTGTAGTCATGTTGCATGACAACAAACCCGTTCATGAATTGCTGATGCACAGTGCTGACGGTAGAACATGGAATTCGAAGCCTGGGTGCATGTGTACAAATCCACAACCATACGGCGAACGTACTCAGTTTTGTGCCACACCTTACTTCGTGGTACGACATTATAAATGTACTACAAAATTAGATGTGTTCTACTGTTCTTTGTAAATCCTTCCATTGTGGAGTCCCCTCGAAAAACTTTCAAGTTATTGTGTAACATGTACAATGTTATATCAGTGGTGCCCATATCGCTGAACGCGCAGATTACTGTCTTCTAGGATGTGGCATCGTGTTTTGGATGTCTGTAATTTTAGTGTTTCGAAGGAAAGTGCGCCTCCTCTTTCAGGGTTGAAGATCTCATGCTTCTAAAACGTTGATATCTTGCTACCTAAGGCATCACACCACAACATATTCTGTTTACATGTTTATATGCTCTACAGCTTCCAAATAAGGAGCTATTTGCAGAGAAAAATTAGTATGGAACACCTACCTAATTTTGTGGCGAATTTAGTGTATCGTGCTAAGCAGAAATGGACGTCAAGAGATTGACTGTACATCAATTTAGATATTACAACTGTCAGTCTGAGTTATGTAGCTGTATCTACGACCCGGCGAACATGTGAGGTAGATCATTGTTTTATTTTTTCATAAAGATTAATATGCTCACAGGCCTGTGGAATGTATAAACGGCGTGTAATTGGCTAAATGTAAAACATCAATGTTGAGTACCGTTGTAAACTTGAAACCGTTGAGGTCATTGAGATATTAATTCTGTTTTATTTCAATATTCATCTCAACAGAGTAACTGATTACACAAAATTGTGTACACTTTATTAATACGCAGTTGACATATGTGTTTAATTTTTTTGTTTGCTTTCCTGTGTAAAATGCACAGAGCAAGTACTCGGAAGTTACACGGTTTGAATCTCGGCCACGATGCCGACTAGTGAGACTGATGATCCTTATGCTCTTCCTCACCCTCCCCAACTAAATTCAGAATCTCGATGCTGCAGTCCCCAAAGTACTGATAGCGTCTCTAAAGAAACTACAAATAACTAAAGGGACCGCGGTAGCACAGTGGTTAAGGTGCTGTGCTACAAATCGGAAGGTTGCTGGTTCGATCCCAGCTGGTGTCAGTCATTCATTGACATAAAATCCTTCCGATCGCACTATGACCCTGGAGTCGACTCAGCCTCTAACAGAAATGAGTACCAGGAGTGTTTCCTGGGGGTAAAGGCGGCCGGTGCGTAAGGCTGACAACCTACCACCATCCTGTGCCGTTGTCACGAAATCTGGCAACCTTAACTTCCTGGAACCCTCTGGCCCCCTCCGTGCCTGTAACGGGACTACTTTACCTTTATCTTTTACAAATAACTAAACAAATGTACAAATTGTGAAATCTGTCAATGATATAATGCACTGTCAATTTTGGTCACAGACTTAACAGTAACTACAATAATTTTGAACTCCAGACTGTTGCGTACCACACAGTTATCTTTCATTTTGTTATATTACTTAGGATTTTGCATTGTGTGAGCAATATTGTGCACTTTACATCACAGATGCAATTGCGGGCCGTGAGGTTATCCCCCTGGTCTGTATTTACGTTCTGCGTGTATACTGGGAGCCCTCAAAATACTTTTTAATAAAAAAAATGAATTTGTAAGGTCGTAAATGATATGTAGGCTGTAAATCAATTTCATTAACGAAACTAATTTGGCACATATATGAAATAACCTGCCTCCACAGTAATTAAAGCATCGATATCGCCTTGTTCCCTAGTTGTGTGCCAGCAGGCTGTTAGTTCGCTGCAAATTTTATCGTGTCTTCTTCAACCTCTGTTGCTGAACGCTTCCTCTCCAAACACCATGGATCACGAAAATGGAATATGGATTGGGCTCGAGCCTTTTGATCAGTAAAGCTCTATCATCTTGCATGAAAGAGAAATCGGGCTAGGTCTACAAAATTTTTAGTCTTACAAGTATAACAATTTGTGGACTCTAATAGCGAATTTACGCTAGTTAATTTTTATTATTATTATGCTTTTGATTCAGTTAAGCCCATAAATTACAGCAGTTACTGTATATGCAAAGCGACTCGTTATGGACTGGACATTCCGGGGATGGAATCCCGCTGGGAACGAGACTTTTCATGTCGTCCAGACCGGCCCTGGGGGCCACCCGGCCTGCCATACAACGGGTAGCGGGTCTTTCTCTCGGGTAAAGCGTCCGGAGCGTGGTGCTTATCATCAACCTCCTTCTAGAGCCGAGTTCCTGTACCTCCACGGCCACTCTGTGCCTGCACAGGCATTTCATGAGGTGACCTTTCACTCTATATGCTTCCGCTTTAACGTCCAAGGTACTACATTTAGATCATACAGTATATTTATGTGTTTATGGTAAGTCAGATTAAACAGCCATTATTTTTTAGATTCAATTCCGCTGGGATATGGCGCCTAGTTAATGACGTCTCGCAAATGTTTGCTGCCTCCATCTTCAGGGTTTGGGTAGTCCAAGCATATTTGAATCTTCGTTAACATCGCTGTGAACACCTCACATGTCGCATCGATTAGTTCATTACACACCATTACAAATTTCGCCATTTTAATGAAGGATTTACAGCGCGCGGTGTTTACTGTGCAGCAACTGTGACTGCATGCGCTTGAAAATAATGAAATACAAGGAGTTTGTGGAAAGCTGAAAAATTAAAATACACTGGAGATAAACGTGGATTGTTACTTCGCTCGGACATCAACTACCCAAGCACTGTGCAAATGTTTAATACCCATAAATGAATGTATTGTAAGCGATTAGTTGGGAGGGGTTCATAAACCTCCGCATTTACGTTACTCAATTTTGTTCGCATAAGAATCTTGCGCAACGCGGTTTTGCCTAATACGTCACGATCCCTCTACCTAGCCCGCCTCTTTGGACCATGGATCACTGTGTGTACCACTTGCTGTGGTATTAAAGGGACTCTACATTTTGCCCACATAATGTGTGTGTGTGATTCGGTATAATACAAAGAGTGCACAGTGACCGTTTTCCTGCATAACCTCAATTGATTGGTCTTGGTAATAGGGACGCTTTTTTAACGTGAGGTAGAAACTGAATTTCGAAATGTTATTTAGTTTCACGTCGAACTTAAAATGGGCTTGGGCCGTGTGAAAGCCTTGATGTCTATGGCTTTATATTCTCTTGTCCTTATGATATGGAGAATTTTTATTAGAAAGTCGTAATTAGCTTAGACATATGGGAAATGCATTGGGAGTGTGGGAACTCTTAAGGCTACCATTGCTGGCCTGCCTCTCTGTAGCATCGCTCAGATAATTCTGCATATGCTGCAAACCATAGCATTGGCCAGCTGAAATGTAAGACGGAATATGAAAATTTTGGGAGCCGCGAAATTGTAGCTGGTTTTACACGATCACCCTTTTTACCTCGTCTGTCCCGACGTGCTCAGTCTGATAGGAGAACTTCTTTCGGGAGACGGGTGTGGGTCACCGAATGACATATAGTTGTAGTTGTTTTCCTTTTTTTTACTTATTGATTTATTTATTCACTTATACTTGATATAAGAGGCGTGCTGTTATACAGTTAAACAACTAAATCATTTTCTAGTATAACAACACAGTCCTTTCACTTAAACTCCTTCACTCACATCGCTCTCGTACGCGACTGCTAGAGTTCAACCACCTCCGTTATCTGCTGCTAACCGTTTTTTTCTTTTAAATCTCTGTCGGTAAACCCTCTTACCCGTCACCAACAGTTCTTGAACATACATTGACGGTTTAAACTTGTAACATATGGCTATGAACCGTCCGTAACTGATGCAAGCGAACATAATAAACAAATATGCCAAATATGTTCGGCTACATTGTGTTGTAACTAGGGTTTGGGTTGAAAAAACGAGGAATGGTATTTGGATTCCCGGCAGGGAAACGGGATTATTATATTCTCCAAAACGGCCGGACTAGCTGTGATGCTGAACCAGTTTCCCATTCAATGGGTACCTACTGTTTGTTTTCCCTAGGTGGTAAGGCGGCCAAGACTTACATGGCATGAATGGGAAAAACTTGTCTTTATAAGTTTACTGCGAAATATGTCATTTTATTTGACATTTCTTGGATACTACTACAACAAATGTAGAGAAACAGGCATAGCGTAACAATGTTGGAGCCGTCTCTCTGTCCAACGGCCCTGCACTTAGATTTCCCAGAAAAATGTAATGTGCTGAAATATTTATAAAATTCCAAGACTTGCGCATAAATGTTTTGTACTTAGAGATTATCACTATTATCTGCATTTTTATTTTTCTTAATATTTAGAAATCCTACAAATATTTCTAAGGAGCTACGCTCTGAATGTGCACCGAAAAGCTAGTAGGTCTTTCTGCACAATCCCCGTTGTCGTTTTCAGATTTTAACAAAAAGAGGACTTATCGCCATTTTTAGTTAGCCCCCGTAACGTGAAATGAAATTGGGATTTTTTAAATGGTTTTTCGAGTTGTTAAATCCCTGCGAACAGACACATAAATAAGCTTGCTGGCGCACTGAGAATTTGTTTTTCTGTGAGATCGGGGCAGGAGTTTACTCATTCAATAATGCTTGAGGTTTTAACTCCAATTACCTCAGGCCCTACAAATGGAGAGTAGTTTTGCAAATCGGCCTAAACTGAGTAGGTTTCGACCTTATTGTTAGCCTGAGGTAGGACACATTTCCTGCTCCCGATATGGAATTCTTTATTGATTTTTTGTTTCAATTTCTTCACATGGGGCGATAAAAAAAATCCATAAGGTAAATGATTCGAAATTTGATGTACCATAATCAGAATTATGCATAACTGTAGAATGTAATGTGTTAAATAAAATTTCATGCCGTACCGTTTAAAGAAACACTACGAGCCCCTATATTTAAACATAAATGCCTACCTCAATTACGTTAATATTTTAAATTGGATAAAAAAGGTGAATTCCTACTCTCTTCTTGGATGTTAAGATGCAGACAACATATTCTCCAGAAACTTCGGTAGCTATCGCCAAACAACACGGTAGTTTCCATAAGACAAGAATTTTTAATGCCACATCCATAAGTTCCTCATATCTCACAATTCCAGAGGAAGTAAGGCCAGTAAGGCCATATCGTTGTCAGTGCAAACCGTCAGACACAACTCGATTAATATCAGTAAGCCCTTCACACTCCAGTGAAAAGTTGCTTCATTATTCTAAGCAGATCTACTCGATTTTCACATTCATTCCGTGCAGCGGCTTGATATTTTCAAAGTTTTTTATTCGCCAACTGATGCACAAGTGAATTGTCTTAAAAAAATTTTTAAATATATTTTTAAGACAATTCACTTGTCCGTCAGTTGGTGAATTAAAAAAAACTACTCGATTTTGTTTACCAGTCTTACGAATATATATATTCGAATTACTGTTTTACTTTGAAATCCTCTAATTGAGTTGATGAAACACAAATGACTAAAAAAAAAGAGGAAAACTGTATATGTAGTGTACCGTACCGCTTCAGCGGCAATGAAATTTGAAAAACGAAATTAACGCAAATTGTACCTACGAGACATATTTTAATATTGAATAACTTCTCTTTCACAACCGAAGTACTGGAAAACAATTGTAATATTTTAACATAATATACATTTATTATATTTCAATATTATTTTAATATATATCTTGTCTTTATCTGGTTTTGGCTTATACAACTCCATCTGTTGTAAACTTGAGATCTCAGCTATCAGAAAAGGTATAATTTTAATGGGTTGTGCATAATTATTTCTCTTTGTGTGTATTTGATTGCTTGATGATGGCTTTTCACTAAAGCCGAAACATGTAGCAAGCAATAAAACTGATATAACTTAGTTGTGGTTGACGGTTTGTTCTTCCCTTTTGCAGAAGCAGAGTCGGACATTGTTTAGGTTTGATGCAGGTCAACCTGAACAGACTGGTTACTGCTAAGTAACATATTATTTGTGAACATTCTGCTAAAGTATTTTGTTTATACCTAGGATTACTAACTTTCTGCACTCATCCATCGTCTGGTTTTCGAAAACGAACACTACAATATACAGTATCTCCTTCTGTCCTACCCGGTAAGGAGGTGCACCAGCCCTATCATATAAGAGCAGAAACAGATCCTGTTTTCGTAAGGAAATGTTTTTCTTTTAATACGAGATGATGGACAAAGTGCAGATACCGCCTAACCGTAATTGTGATGTTTACAAGACCTTTGAAAATCGATTTATTTGTCCACTTTGTTTAATGAACGTTGAAACTCAGCTTGCAGTTGGCTGATTTTGCCCTCGGTGGTACTAATTACTTTAGTGTGGCCCTGTCCGGTTGTTATGGATTGGTGGAGCAAGGGCGGAGTTGGCGGCGTTAAAGTCGGTATTTAACTGACCCTGCAGCAAGTGCGGCTTAGGCACGACATATGTGTACACTACGTACGTCGGTAAAGTGTTGGGAATTAATGACTCCATATTATGCTTCTCGCATTTCAGCTTTGTACAGTCAGATGTAGGCTACTGAAAATTTATGTGATCGCTCACCATTACAGGATTTTGATTTCCTTTGACGTTGATGTGTTCATGCTCTCCTGTCGCCCAATTTGTGTTTTCTGTGGTGTTTATTGACCTACATGAGGCATGTGACTCAAGGAAATGTATAGAATGTCGACTAGGCCATCGGCGAAATAGTTTTAGTTTCAGGGACGGGTGGTTTGTAAGGGCTGTAGGGTTGCAACAATCCCAAAACGTTTTAGAGAAATAAAACGAAGTATCTGACTGAAATTTTCGTTAGGACATAAGTACATTATTTAAAAAGTACGAATGAAATAATTTTAAATTCAGATAATCGCGACGGAATTTTAAGCGAGAAGAGAAAAGCGACCGGGCTGTTCCATTACCCAGACGATGGGCGCTGGCTTCGGTAGAGCTACGGCGGATGGTGGGAGAGACGGCCAGCTGGGTTGCGGGCCGGGCTGCAGGCATTGCAGCCCCGAGAACTTTCCAAGGAGGACTTTCTTATCTGTTTATTTTTTTAACGTTTGCAACACTGGTATTTTGGTAACAGATTTTGCTTGGCTGTTTTTAAGCCGTATTTGTGTATGTTTTAAATTTAGTGGTTGCAATTTTAAGATAAACATGAACAAGAGCAATGTGAAGTATTTACGGGTCGTCACTTTTTCGCAATGAACTCTCGCCAAGAAGTCTGAGATAAAGAATTTAGGTCGTGCAACAACTGATTTAATTATATCTAAGTCACCAACCAGAACAAAAACTTACGTGAGAATATTTAACCCTCGTATATGAGCTCAATACAAGCAGTTGAGTGGCTATGTTGAAAGAAACGCTGTACTAGGTCTTCTCATTAATCAAACACAGTTCGACGAGCCACCTCTGGTTCGGTTGCAGACGAGCTGGACGTGTTTCTCTTCATACCACATCCACGTCGCTCTGAGGCTCACCCAGCCTCGTGTGTAAATGATGCCATAATCTCTTGCGGCCAGAGCGAAGTAGCCGCTGCCTGAAGTTGGCCACTCACCAGCAACTATAGTAAGGTTAACAATGCGTGCATCTACACCTACATGCTTGCACATTTGATGTTTAATTGAAAGCAGACACTACATTCATTACGTTGACCGTTAGCATATAAATATGCATAGCTCTAGGAAAGTAACCCTACAGCTGCCACATTTTACCACGTTTTCTAGTCCTGATACAATAGTTCTAATTTTTTATTGTTTCTGTAATAGTTTTTACGTAAACATTACTGGCCATTGTTTTAGTATGCTTTTTTCTAATTCTTTATATGTCAGGTTCCGATATATTCCCAGAGAATGGCTGACCTGAATGCGAATTTCTGTGGTTCTGCTCGGTATTTCCATCCAATGCTTTAAATTGGTCCAGTGACCGCTGCGTTCCACATCCTTCCCAACTCGTTATCCGCCTATCATCCCGTCATTCGACATTATGTATTCTGAGACAGTATGACGTTGTTAAATAAATGAAATTAATGTTGTTTCACGCGCAGATCGCAATGGCTACCAGCGACTTTATCGACTAGCATCAAACCAGAGTCACAGATTCGTTCAGAACCAGCCGTGTAGAATTAACATTCGGTGTCATTTCACTATTATGAACTGTTTTGAACCTGAAATTCATGTAGTCGTGTTTAAATGTTTTGTTTGTATGTCAGAAAAAATGCTGCTTTCCCATTACAAAAGACCAACAGCTTTGCACTTTTCGAGCGCCGGCTTCTAGGCCAAGCCTGTTTAGCCCTGTCGACGTTGGATTGCCACCAGACAGTTTGCGGTGAACGCTGTAACATCTGGGGCCGCATGCTGTTGCTAATTTGACAAGTCAGACAGGCTTGTGAGAAATTTTCTGAGCTCGCCAACTAGCCACCGGCGGTAGATCCACACGCAGCTACACACAACGATACCACTGTCTCCCAGTACACTAAATTAGTACTTCAGTACAGAGATAAATTATTGCTTCGGGTAAATTCTTATGTATCACAAGTCCATAACAGGCAATTTAAGTACTAGGCTGCCTGCTAGTAAAACAGGGTTAAATACGAATTCAAGTAATGCCTACATTGTCATTAAACAGTGCGTTTATCTTATACCTGGAATTTATTTAATACCAAAAACTATGGTTACATAAAGTTTTGAAGATTGATTTCCTTTCCTTTCCTTGTACGGAATTAAGTCGACCACCCAACATTAAACAGGCAGTAAGCTTCTCCCTGACTTCCTGTAAAACTAAGGTATGAAGTTACATGGGTGAGTGGAGGTATTGCTCCACACAGCTTAACCTCTCACTGGAGGAGGTTGATAGTTAGATTCAGTTCCATCGGCCACTATATCTTCGTGGAATGGATGCCGGTTACCTGCTGAACCTGGTGAATCCCAGAGACGGTCTGGACATTTTGGAGAACAGAACAATTTCTTGCTCCTGCCGGGAATCGAACACCGTTCTTTCCGGTCGTCAAGCTCGTAGCCTAATCGTTATAGCGACTGAGCTATCCTGTCTCACGAATTAAATAAATGACCAGTAGCAACATTGTTGAGTGTGCATGTTCTCCGCCAGGTTGACTATCCGTACTGTCAACTCATACTGACGACGTCATCGGCCCATCACCAACCGATTTTATCAACCGCATAAAAAATAAAAGGAATTAAGTGCTAAATAATTGAATTCAACAGAGCCCAACCATTTCAATGGAGCAGGGCCCTACTTTAGAAGCCAGTAGCTGCTGAGTCAACAAAACACTCGCACTTTATGGAATCCTAATATACTGTACATTATCGGTTTGCAAGGCCTGCCAATGTTCCTTATCCTTACTCAGATGAATCCAGTCTACACCCACAAAATTTCTTTAAAATTCATTTTAACATTATCCTGCCATATACACCTATCCTCCAAATGATCTCTGACCTTCAGCCTTTCTCACAAAAACCCTGTTTGCAGTTACTTCCTATTCTACACGTGACACATAACACGGCCATCCGATCCTCCGCCAAAATAAATGATGGATTATGCCCTCGCTAGTGAAATAATACCACCAGCTATTGAGGCACTGGCCACTGTATTGGACTTATTTGGTTTTAAGAAAAATGTAAACTCCTACTCTATCACGGATTCTATTAGGCATTGTTTACCCACTTAAGTTGATTCGGGACTTTGCGTTATTATTGTCAGCAGTGCTGTAATTTTCAGTCAGGTGTGTCAAAACTACCTACAGTATGAGAGATTTTTGTGCTTACAGATAGAACACTGTTTCATGGGGGATAATTTTCATGTCCATGTATAATCTTATTTAGTGTACTGTTGTTATTTGATTTTTCTTTCATTTCATGTATAGCATATACTTTTTGTTCTTGACTGTTAAGGCTTCAGCAGTTGGTAAACATTCTGCCCACCGAAATGAACTGAGTTAAGAATTTTAAAAGTGTAGGGCAATTCTTCGAATCAGTTTGTAATATTAAACATATTGACGTGAACAAGAGACATGAAATCGTTGAAACAGAGTCTACGGTACATAAGCGTTACTTATACAAACTTATATTACTTGCATTACACAAGATTTTTACGAACTCTGTATTCTGGCGGAGAGCAAAACTGTTTTAAATTTTAAATTATATCCATATTTTACAGCAAACTTCACGAGGCAGGGCTTATAGAGGATGGAAATGGTAATCTAATGACACGACAGTATAATATTTTTGAAATTTAACAGTCCTATCATGCCAATTCTCGACCAGATCGACCTAATTAATCTAATACATATAAAAGCTTCGTAGACATGGTGACCACTGTGATGTAATTATGACGTTTAAATTAGACATTATAGTAAATCCGAGATCTGCGCTCTTTGGGGGACTTGACGCAGAATCGAATGGGACTTTCTTATCGGTGTTTTGAAAAGATCTATTAAGCCCCATCTTCAAGGGTCAAGCAGTCCTGCGGAAGTCAAACCTTAGTCAGTTTCATGATCGTTCATTTTTATGCGCTGTCGCAAAATTCCAAAATCGACTATTGGCTTCGTCATATCTGTTCTTCTGTTCGTCCGTGCTTCCTTATAAAACAACTCGGCTCCCATTGGACGGATTTTCTTGAAATTTGGTATTTGAATATTTTTCGAAAATATGTCGAGAAAATTCAAGTCTCATTAAAACCTGACAAGAATGACCGGTACTTTACATGAGTACCTATGTGCATTTATAATAATATATAGCTCAATTTTGTTTTTTGTTTTAGAATTTCATACGATTCAGACAAAATTTGTAGAGAAAAACACATTTTATGTTCAGTAACTTTATTTCCCCAAAATCGTGCCATTTGTAAGACAATGTGGAAAAATGCTGTACAGTTTGAGAGGCAGCAGACAACAATATAACGCGGCACATGCTGGATAACTAAGGATACAAACACACACACGGAATAAGTAATCCTTCTTGCTTTTCCACGGCAACAGTGGTTACAAGAACGCGCTTTATAGTATTTTCGTTTTTACACCGTGCATGTTGTTGAGTTACTCAATTATTATACCAACTACTGCACATATATAAAATGTATAAAATTTACACATTAAAACATTAAAAACGCTCCGAAATGTTTCGGTCCTAGGACCATAATCAGGGAGCCATATCGTCCTTGCTAAAGTCACCATAAAAAGTTACATTAATTTCACTGTACCAGTTGGGTATTGTGGCAGCATAACACACACAACACCCAACACGGCATGCTGCCACAATACCCAACTGGTACAGCGAAATTAATGTGACTTTTTATAGTGACTTTAGCAAGGACGATATGGCTCCCTGATGATGGTCCTAGGACCGAAACATGTCGGAGCGTTTTTAATGTTT
>Ga0136643_10008423_pt1 | contig 15071 bp, 15 predicted proteins | sample TergutLab28metaG_FD_96883 | JGI IMG/M metagenome (GOLD analysis project Ga0136643, IMG submission 96883) | Labiotermes labralis P1 segment gut microbial communities from Petit-Saut dam, French Guiana - Lab288 P1 (version 3) (version 3) | ecosystem: Host-associated > Arthropoda: Insects >... | reverse complement strand
TTCTTGCTCGGTCGCTTTTTTTCCGTCTGCATGAAGCACTCTTGATGTTCCTGTTGAAATTTCGTCCACAAGAATAACATTATTTTCTCTATCGTGCCCAAACTCAAATTTTGTGTCTGCAAATGTAAGTCCTTGTTTTGCAAATCTTTCTGTCAGAAGCAGAACGCCTTGTTTTGTCATGTTGATTGCTTCTTCTAAATCTTCTTGCAGCACATATAAAGAGTCTATAAAGTATTGTGAATCAAAGATTGGGTCACCCGCTGCATCATTCTTGACAGATGTTTCAACCATACACATTCCATCAAGCTGAGTTAGAATTGCACCATTTGCAACATCTGGGTTTCTTTTTAGATAACTTCCCATTGCAATGTTTCTTCCAATAACTTCAATTCCGCCGCTTGTGTGTTCTTCGCCATCTTTTTCAAATGGCATACCTTTTCCAAGAAGCACAACATGTTTTGCAACAAGAAGGTTGTTCGCTTCATCTATAGATATGTTTTGAGTTGGAATTCCAATCTCTTCCATCATCTTAAAAATTTTCCAAGTTGTCATCAGGTTCATATAACCTAGACCTTGCATATGCCCCGCCACCTCGTTTCCGCCACCATCTTTCACTCCTGCAGTTCCTGTGAAACTGTCTAAGAACTTCATAACCACATTGCCATCAGGCAGAAGCCCAACTGCTTTTGTTTTTCCCATTGCCAAAAACTTTGCGCCTTTTTCTTTAAAAAGTTCCCTAGCTGTTTTTTCTTGTTGTGCCATATATTGTTCAAGTGACACCGTGTCTGTTTTACTCATGTTTCCCCTTTCTAGTAATTAAACTCTAATTACATAAAAGTTTAACACAATATATGTTTATTGGCAATATCACTGTTTAAATTCAACTTCTTCTTCTGTTTCTTCTTTCTTTGTTTTCTCTTTCATATAATGAGTTTACCATGATAAACAAAAAACGCCGTTGGGCGTTCTTTTATTCTTTTTCTATAAATCTTCTGTCGTCTCCAAATTTTCTTGCAAGCATTTGGTGGTTATATATGCTATCGAAGTCTGCTGTCACCCTCACCCTGCTTAGATAGAAATTTGTTCTCACAAAATCTTCTGGTGAATTTTTTCTGAAGAAATATATATGCGTTCCATCGAAGTGTAGGCTGTTTCTGTTTACCAAAACTTCTGATGTTCTTGTTTCGAAGATTTCATCTTTAAGCACGGTGAAAGACCCACTGAAAACAATTTCTTCTTCTATTGTCATAACGTTAAATCTCTTCACAGCCATGCCGCCCATTTCGCCACCTTCAAAATAGTAGATATATTCTCTGTCACTAAAAGCAATTGCAGATAGTGAAACTGAGAAGTTTGGCATGTGATGTTCAACCGCCAAATCGTTTGCCCTTCTGATAAACACACTCCCAACACCTTTTTGGTGAATGATGTGCCCTGCGCTCATAATATAGAATGTGTCTGCTGATGTTGCTTCAAATAGACGAGTGTGTTTTCCATATTGGAAGATGCTTGTGATTTGCCCATCGTTTCTTGCAAAAATCATATGGTTGTTTGCCATGCCAAGAATTCTTCCACCACCAAAGTTTGCGTTCAACTCTTCAAAACGCTTACTTCCCGGAACATATCTATATAACTTGCTTCCAAATTCCGTTGTAAAATATGTGATGTTTTCACTTGCTGTAAATGTTTTGCCTGGGAACCACTCGCTTACGCGTGGCATGTGAATGCTCGAAACACCACTGACTCTTCTTTCCTCTTTTCCACCAACTGTCAGAACAAGTTCTTGTCCGTTGAACGCAAGTCCATAAACTTGGTTGTTGTGATAATAGAATCCCCATTGGCTGCTTTCTTCGTGACCAAAATCTTTAATGGTTGCAATTGTTTCGTTTTTGGTTCCGTTTGTTCTAACTCTGTTTAAATCTAATTCGTTTAGTTGTTCAACACCTTGTCTTGAAACTCTGTTTCCAAATGTTGCATAGTAAATTAAATCTCTAAAAATATAGAATCCACCAAACTCGTGCCCCACCTTGATTGGAACAACAAGCTCTGCACCAATAATGCTTCCCGCTTCGTCCACATTTGGTGTTCCGTGTGTAAACTCCAAAACTCCGTCTTCTATGTGATAACTCTGCCCAACTGCTTTAACTCTATATATTCCAGAACGTCTGACATCTCCAAACCTGTTATCTCTGTGGTTGCCGTCATACATTCCTTCCCAGCCGTTTACAAAGAAAATCCATTCGCCTTTCATAACCGCCATGCCGCCGTTTCCAACAACCGCTGCGTTTGCAGGAGGTCCGCCTGTCACAAGTGGTGGTTCGTGAAAAAACCAGTAGTATATACCTACCCCAAGACCCGCCAAAAGACTTGCGATAATCACGCACACAAGTGTTATTTTAAGCCAAGTACGCTTCACTATCCCACGCCAAACGCGTCTTAGAAACCCTATAATTGAAAACCAAACTCTAGACACAAAAAAACTCCCTCTACTCTCGTATTTATAATATTACCAAAAATTTGAATTATTAAAAAGCAAATTGGGTTTACTTCTTTTCTTATTAACGATAATATGGTAGAATATAAGATAATACGAATAGGAGAAAGATTTAGAGATGAAGTTTGTTTGTAAAGGATTAGATTTAAATGACGCACTGAGCAAAGTTATTAAAGCTTGCAGCACAAAAGGCGTTGGCACAGTTTTGGAAGGAGTTAAGCTTGTTGCGGAAAATGGCACACTTACATTGACAGCAACCGACCTAGAACTTGCCATTGAAAAAACAATCACAGCAGAAATTTTTGAAGAAGGCGAGGCACTTGTTCCTGGAAAACTTTTTTCTGAATTTGTAAGAAGACTTACAAATATGAACGTTGAATGTTTGCTTACAGAAAAAAACCAACTAAGAATTTCTTATGGCGAAAGCACTGGACTTATTTCTTGCTATAACGTTTTGGAGTTTCCAAACTTCAAGAAAATTGAGAATGCAGAATATTTCCAACTTAAGCAAAAAGATTTGAAAGACATAATTTCAAAAACTCTTGTGTCTGTTGCACTTGATGATTCTAAACCAGTTTTTAAAGGTGTTCTTTTTGAAGTTGAAGAAAAGTCTTTGACTGCTGTTTCGCTTGATGGTTTCAGACTTTCAAAAATTGAAAAGCCAATCACGAAATCAACAGCACAAACTTCTGCAATCATTCCATCAAGAAGCTTGACTGAAATTCATAAACTTCTAGAAGACACAGATGCTGGTGTGAAAATTAAAATTCAAAAAAACTATTTGATGGCAGAACTTAAAGAGACTGTTATTCTAACAAGACTTATTGATGGCGACTTTATCAACTATAAACGAATTATTCCTCAAAACCAATCTGCAAAAGTTACACTAAACAGAGAGCACTTTGAAGAAGCGATTGAAAGAGCTTCACTTCTTTCTAGAATTGAAAGAAGCAACATCATCAAACTTGAAATCACTGATGGGCAAATTGTGATTACATCAAATTCTGAACGCGGTGAGATTAAGGAAGTTGTGACTGCAAAAACAAACAAGAATGATTTAAGCATTGCGTTTAATGCAAAATATCTTCTTGACGCAATCAAAAACATGCCAGAAGGTTTTGTTGAAATGAGTCTTGAAACAAAGGTTGACCCATGCATCATCAGACCAGAAGGTGATGGCGACTATTTATATCTTATTCTTCCGGTTAGATTGGCTTAAAGATAATAAAAAAACGGCGGTGCCGTTTTTTTTGTGCACCATTATATATTTAAATCGCAGTGAAAAAGATTACCAAGTAATCTTTCCTCCACGCATATGTCTTCTCTCGCACTCTTCGAAAGTGTCTACAGGAAGACCCCAGTCTTCTCTATAGTCTCTTCTTTCTCTTTCTAGGTTGCTTAAAAAGCTGCCGACTTTAACTTTTTTTAGTTGCTCGATATTAGATTCTTTAACTTCTTGAACTTCTTCAATCGTTACAACTTCTTGGATGCACTCCATACCAAAAAACTTCCTTTTTCCTTTATTAAAATACAAAAAATATATTTCTGCCCGCATCATATCACATGCAAAAATATATTGCAAGGGTTTTTGAAAAATAATTTTTCGAAATTAAAAAAACGGCTTTTCGCCGTTTTTTTAACTAAATATATCCATTAGTACTGTTATGATTTCTATCACAATCCATACATGAAAAACAGTAAGTGCCAGTCCTAGAATTATTGATGCTATTGAAACTCCACGACCACCAAGTTTACTTGACCTAGTTAGTGCAACAATTCCAAGAATCATTCCAATAAGAGGAATAAATGGAATAAAGAAAACCAAACTAAATGTTATTGCCGGTCTTGCAATTTTATTCGCACCTGTTTTTGCCACGATGCTTTTACCCATTTGGTGCCCGACATAGTCTCTTTCACTTTCATAAACTTCAACTTTAATTTTATCTGCCATCTTTAAAACTCCTTTGACTGATTATATCATTTATGGACTATTTTTGTTCTCTGTCCATTTCTTTTTTAACTTCAATCGCCCACTTAACAATTTGCTCAAGTCTCTTTTCATTTCCTGTCAAAAAGTTGAAACCAACAACTGCTTCGAATGCAGTCGCAATTTTATAATCTGTTCGTGTCGCGTTTTTTGCAATGTTGTTTGATGTTTGGTTCTTTGCTCTAGCCGCAACTTCTTTTTCGTTCTCTGTAAGTTTGTCTAGAATAAACCTAAAAATCTTAGCTTGAAATTCTGCCTTGATAATCTTTGCCGATTCTTTGTGTAGGTTTTCAGTTTTGGTTTCGAACTGCTCCATAATGAAATGTTCTTTTATTCTAAGACTGAAATATGCATCGCCGATGAACGCCAGATTTAGGCTTCTTTTTTGTTTTGCTGCTTCTTCTGTGAGTGTTGTCATAGGCTTCAATTCTATCATAGATTTATTTTTTCACCCTAACCTTTTCACCAAAGATTTCTCTTAGTACTTCGGCTTTGGTCAACTCCTTTACCTTCACTTTTTCGATGGCTGTAAAACTTAAACTTCTTCCCGTTGCTTGATATAAAGCTTCTTCTATAATCTCTTTGTTTTTGTTTAAAAACTCCGCTTCTATTTTGGAAGTGAACGCCGTTATTTTTTTTGCTTCAATCTCTCCACCCCAAACAAAACCACCAGAAGAATAGGCAGTGAAATGCCCTTCTTCTCTAAGGTTAACTAAGACTAGCCCCCATGTTTCTGTGAATGACTCTCTCTTCATTTGCTCTGTCTAAGTTTAGCATATGCACCGTTTTTCTTAATCAGTTGTTTGTGTGAGCCTTCTTCAACAATCTTTGTGTCTTTTATGTATAAAATCTTGTCTGCTTTTTCGATTGTTGAAAGTCTGTGTGCAATGACAACAATTGTTTTTGATTTATCTTGTGAAAGTTTTTCGATTGCTTGTTGAATTTCTTTTTCTGTTGTGTTGTCGATTGAAGATGTTGCTTCGTCCAAAAGAAGAATTGGTGCATTTCTAAGCAGTGCCCTTGCAATTGCAAGTCTTTGTTTTTGCCCACCTGAAAGACGAACACCACGCTCTCCAATTCTTGTTTGATATTTATCCGCAAGGCTGTCTATAAAATCGTGAATGCATGCAAACTTTGCAACCGCAATAATTTCTTCTTCTGTTGGAGTTGTTGCACTGCCGTAGGCAATGTTTTCGAAAATTGTTCCATTAAACAAGAATACATCTTGAAGAACAATGCTTATGTTGTTTCTTAGACTTTCGAGCGTCATATCTCTGATGTCTATTCCGTCGATTGTGATTGCTCCTTCGTTTACATCATAGAACCTGGAAATCAACGCTGCGATTGTTGTTTTGCCTGCACCCGTTTCCCCAACAAGAGCAATCATCTGACCAGCGTTTGCTTTGAAAGAAATTTCACTTAGAACTTTCACATCGTTATAACCAAAGGTTACGTTTTTAAATTCAACATCTCCCTTAAGTTGCCCAACAGTGATTGCATCTGGTTTTTCAACAACATCGCTTTCGTAGTCTAGATATTCGAATGTTCTTTTTAGGTTTGTAATCACGTTTGTTGCGTCTTCCACAACACGGGCTATTCCCGCAACTGGAACATATAAAATTCCTATATACATAAGGAAAGCAACAATATCTCCAACGTCTTCAATAATTCCGTTCATGGCAAGATATGCACCAACCACAACAAGAAGCACGGTTCCTATGCCTTGCATGAGTTCCATAAGTGGTCTTAGGGTTGCGCCCCATCTGGTTGCATATAGAGAGTTCTTGTGAATCTCTTCGGTAAGTTCACTAAATTTGTTTTGCTCGTATTCTTGTTTTCCAAAGGATTGAATTTCTTTCATTCCTTGAAGGTTGTCTGAAAGCATGCCATACATTCCGCCAAGAAGTTTTCGAACCTTATCCCAATGCTTTGCCATCTTTCTTTGGAAGATTGCAATAAACAAAAGAACTGGAAGCGGTGCAACAACAAACGCTGCAAGAATTGGGTTTATGACAAACATTATGGTGATTACACCAATGATTGTGATTGTTCCAACCAAAAATTCTGGAAGCGACCAAGCAAGCAAGTTTGGAACGCTGCCCACGTCTTCCATAACACGTTGACTGATTTGACCAATTTGTTTGTTGTGAAAGAATTTTGGTGAAAGTTTTTGAAGGTGAGAATATATATGACATCTGATTGCACCAAGAGTTTTGTATGAAAAGTATCTAGAAAAATAGTGATTTAGAACTTGGAAAATAAGTTTGGCAAGATATACAGCAAGAAGTGTTCCAATAATCACCCAGATTTCAAATGGAAGTTCGTCGTATGTTTGAATGTCTGTAAGAATGTTTAGAAGTTCCCTAACAGCGATTGGAAGAACCAAAGAAAGAAGTGTCAGAATGGTTATAGAAAAAAGAGTAAGAGCAAATGCCCAACTCCACTTTTTGCCGTATTTAATTATCCTGATGAGTGTCTTCATTAGGACTATATTATATCATATCAGAATTCTTTTCTATGAACCATTGAAGGCTTCCACCTGGAACGTTAAAGAACATATATGCGTGCACAGAGCCGTCAGACAATATATTGTATTCTATTATTGTGCCATGTGGAAAAGATGTTATTTCACTACCAAAAGACGGTGGTGAGCTTATTTCAAAACCTGCGAAAGTGAAGAAATTTAGTGCTAAGCCATATGTCCCATCTTCGATACCCCAAAACTCCCATATATGTCTTTCATGCAAATCAAAGTGTAGTGGATTTCCATACTCTGCTATAAGAATCTCCCTAGACTCCTCAATTCCCGCAAATATATTATTTGGTCGATAAGTATAAGTGACTACCTGTCGCTCGTTTGTCGGGTTGTTATCTGTGTGGGTTACTTCAATTGAACCATCGTGGTTGATGCTGATATGTGGACCAGGTTGACCACTTGGTGCAGGTTTCTCATAACTGTCAACCAAGGCATAGTTTTGTGAAATTAGATAATTTCCTATTGAAGTTGCGGTTGCACCTTGACTATTTAGAATACTAGTTGCCCAATAATACCAACGACCTTCTGGTCTGAACTCATACCTACTTGGTTGTACAGCAAACCATAATTCCGAAGGTTCTGCCAAAACAATTGAAAGTGTTGCAGTAAGTGTTAGTGTGTTGTGTTTTGGTCCAGTCATTGTTGCAGTGATTTCATAATCGCCAGGAAAAATTGCTGCAATAAATTCAGCATTATTTTGCTCATATGTTACAGTGACACCTGAAGGCAGTATCCCTGAAATAACTATAGTCTGAAACAGTCCATTGTAATAAGTAATTGTATCTACAAATGATATTCCTGTGATGTTGCTTTTTTGGTCTCCGTTATCTCTACAAGCAATCAGTCCAAAACACATAAAGAAAGCAATCGCGGAAACCGTAAGAAGTTGAGCAATCTTTTTCATATATTTCTCCTTTAGAGTTGTCTTTGTCTAACTACTTCAGCAAGGCAAATACCCGCTGCAACGCCGGCGTTTAGGGAGTTCACTTTTCCAGTTTGTGGAATTGTGATTATTCCGTCGCATGCTTTTTTGACATGCTCTTTAATTCCCTCACCTTCGCTTCCAATAACGATTGCAATTTTGCCTTTAAGATTTGTTTTATAAATATTTCCGCCACCAAGCTCTGCACCAAAAACAAAAATTCCTTGTTTTTTTATGTCTTCAATTGCCCCAGTTAAATTCCCCACAAGTGCAATCTTTACGTGACTTGCCGCACCTGCAGAAATTTTGAGTACTGTTTCGTTAACTTGTGCGTTCCTGTTTTTAGAAAGAATTATTCCATGCACTCCAAGAGCCTCGGCTGTTCTAATCATACTCGCAAGGTTATGAACGTCTGTAACTTCGTTTAACACCAGAATAAACGCGTCTTCTTTTCTTTTTTCTGCAACTTCCAAAATGTCTTTAATATTAAAATATTTATACGAAGTTGTTTCCGCCATAACGCCTTGGTGGTTTAAACCTCTAAACTCTGCATCAAGTGCAGCACGGTTTACTGTTTGAACTTTAATTCCGCGTGCCTTTGCAACACCATGAATCGCATTATATTCAGTGCCTTTCAAACCTTCTTGCATCAAAACTTTCAACACCGTGATGTCTTTGTTTCTTAGAGTTTCTAGAACTGAGTGTTTTCCGAAGATTTTCATTATTTTGTTTCCTTGTTCTTTTCAATTTCTTTTTTGATGTCGCCAATGCTTAGAAACATTGCAACAATAGGAACTATTGAACTGAATACAATCAACAGAATAAGTGGCAGTTTATAGTCGCCCTAATTGCCGTCTGCAATTCTTACGATTAGATATGTTGCAAGAATTAGAATAAACCCTGTTGCAACACCCATTCCATAAATAACCCACTTTAGACTTTCACCATAGTTTTTGTTTTCCATATAAACTCCTATATATCTAGATTATATCATGTTTTGCACCAAAAAAACGCCGAAGCGTTTTTTGTTTTACTTGTTGATGCAACATTGTTTATATTTTCTTCCAGAACCGCATGGGCATGGGTCGTTTCTTTCTGCAACCTTTTCAACTCTAACTGGTGCAAGTTTTGCTCTTTCCCCACCTTCACCTGGTTTTCTGTCTCCGGTTACAACCTGAGTGCTTTCCATTGGGTTTGGTCTTTCTCTCATTGGGTCTAGAATTTTTTCTTGTGTTGCTTCTGTTGATTTAAACTGTGGAGCGGCTGTGATGCCTGTTCTTTGCTCCATTGGTTTAACTCTTGCAATATGAATGTTTAGAAGAAGTTTTGCAACAATGTCGTGTATTCCATTAATCATTGTTTCATACATCTCTTGGCTTTCTCTTCTGTATGCAATAAGTGGGTCTTGTTGCCCGTGGCTTCTTAGACCGATATCATTTTTTAGAATTGTCATTGCATCAATGTGGTCAATCCATTTTCTGTCAACTATTCCTAAAAGAATTTGTCTTTCTAGGCTTGCAAATTCAAAACCAATTGCTTTTGCGTTTGTCCATTGAGCTTCATATCTTTTTTCAACTTGCTCAACAATCATGTCAACAACATCTTGAACTTCTTTTCTTTTTATGTTTTCTGGTGTAAGGAAGTTTGTTCCTGGAGCCAGAACATATTCATCAATCACTTTATTAAGTTTTTCTAAATTCCATTCGCTGTATATTTGCTCGTCGGAAATTTCTCCCCTTACAGTTCTTTCTGCAAGGTCTCTGCACATTGGAACGATTGATTTTCTTACGTCTTCTCCGTCTAGAATTGCGTTTCTTTGTTCGTATATAAGTGTTCTTTGTTTGTTTAGAACGTCATCGTATTCAAGTGTGTATCTTCTGATTGTGAAGTTTATACCTTCAATTTTCTTTTGAGCGTTTCCAATCATCCAACCCAACATTGAATAGTTAAGTGGATATTCATCATTGATACTCATTGAAAGCATTCTTTTTAGTCTATCCCCACCAAAACGTTTGATGATTTCATCTTCTAGAGAAATATAGAAAATACTTTCACCTGGGTCGCCTTGACGTCCAGCACGTCCTCTAAGCTGGTTGTCGATACGTCTTGATTCGTGTCTTTCTGTTCCGATAACTCGAAGACCACCAAGCGCTTGAACTTCTTTCTTTTCTGCTTCTGTTTGCTCTTTATATTTTTTGTATAGTCTTTCATATAAGTCGCGTGCAGTTTGTTCTTCTGGAGTTCTTTCTGTAAGGTATGCAGTTGCAGACTCAATAAGTTCTGCATCGAAACCTTGTTTTCTCATTTCTTCTTTTGACATAAAGTCTGCGTTTCCACCAAGAAGAATATCCGTTCCACGACCAGCCATGTTTGTTGAAATTGTGATTGCGCCTTTCTTTCCGGCTTGAGCAATAATTTCTGCTTCTCGCATGTGGTTCTTTGCGTTTAACACATTGTGTTTAATGTTTTGTTTTCTAAACACTTGGCTTAACTCTTCACTTCTGTCTACGTTTGCAGTACCAATCAAAACTGGTTGACCTTTTTCGTGTGCTGCAAGTGCGTCTTCCAAAACTGCACTAAACTTTCCTCTGATTGTTCCAAACACGATGTCTTTATCGTCTTTTCTTATCATTGGCAAGTTTGTTGGAATTGTTACAACGTCTAGGTTATAAATTCTGTTAAATTCGCCTTCTTCTGTTTTTGCTGTTCCAGTCATTCCTGAAAGTTTTTTATACATTCTAAAAAGGTTTTGATATGTGATAGTTGCCATTGTTTGGTTTTCGTTTTGAATCTCAACGCCTTCTTTGGCTTCAATCGCTTGGTGAAGACCGTCGTTATATCTTCTTCCTTCAAGAACACGACCAGTGTGCTCGTCGACAATCAAAATTTCGCCTTCGCTTTTGATATAGTCTTTGTCTTTGTGCATAATCACGTGAGCACGAAGTGCGTTGTTGATATAGTGGTGAATTTCTAGGTTTTCAATATCTCCAAGGTTTTCAACTTTATAGAATTTTTCAGCTTTTGAAACACCTTCGTCTGTAAGCCTAAGTTGTTTCTTTTCGATATCATAGTCGTAGTCTGCTGGTTTTAGTGTTTTTATAAACTTGTTTGCTTCTTCATAGTTTTTTGCTGGTTTACTTCCTGGTCCAGAAATAATCAGCGGAGTTCTTGCTTCGTCAATAAGAATAGAGTCAACTTCGTCTACAATTGCAAAATGTGTTCCTCTTAAAACTCTTTGTTCTTTTGTTCCGCAAATATTATCTCTTAGATAGTCAAAACCAATTTCTGAGTTTGTTGCATATGTGATGTCCGCTGCATATGCTTTTCTTTTTGCATCTTCTTTAAGTCCACTTGTTGAGCATCCAATTGTAAGCCCCAAAAATCTGTGAACCTTTCCCATCCAGTCGCCGTCACGTTTTGCAAGATATTCGTTTACTGTGATGATGTGAACACCTTTTCCAGTAAGTGCGTTTAAAAAAGCAGGAGCAACAGAAACAAGTGTTTTTCCTTCCCCTGTTTTCATCTCTGCAATACGACCTTGGTGAAGTGCAATTCCACCAATAATTTGAACCTTAAATGGCTTCATTCCAAGAACACGCCAACATGCTTCCCTAACCAAAGCAAAAGCCCTTGGCAAAACTGAGTTTAGTTTTTCGCCATCTTCTTGAACTCTTTTCTTTAAAACTTGTGTTTCGGCTTGAAGTTGTTTGTCTGTCATTTTTGCAAACTCTTCTTCTAAATCCATAACCCTGTTTGCAATTTTTGTGAGACCCCTCACGGCTCTCTTGTTGTCGTTAAATAGTCCTAACATTCGCTCTCGGCTCCTTGTCTTAGTTATACCTTATAAGTATATCCATATATTTACTCTAGAGTATAACATTTGAAAGCGATAACTCGATAATAAATTATGCTACTATTGTTATGTGAAAAATCTGCCGATTAGAAAAGAAGTTAGGTTGAAAGGTTTTGATTATAGTGAGCCACGTTTTTATCATGTTGTTATTTGTGTTCAAGATGGACATTGTGTCTTAAGTGAAATTTTAATAGAAGAAAATGTAGGGGTCGCACCTAAGGGCGACCCGCAAACAAAACTGACAACAACAGGAAAAGTTGTTTTAGACTTAATTAAACATATAAATGAAAACAACAAGAGATATAATATTGATTCATTTATAATAATGCCAAATCATCTGCATATGATTATACAAGTATTTCACCCACTCCAATACAACGGGTCGCCCTTAGGTGCGACCCCTACACTCACCCTTGGACAAATCATAAACTATTTCAAATCAACAGCAACAAGAAATGCCAATTATAAATTCTTCCAACGCAATTATTACGAACGAATAATCAGAAATGAAAAAGAACTAAACGAAACACGACAATATATTCAAAACAATCCAGTAAACTGGCTTACAGATTTTTATTTTATATATAAGAAATAGGTCTATTAAAATTGATTAACGTGTTAATTATCAGGTTTTTTGATTAACACTTTAATTAAAATTAAACTATGATTAATAGGTTAATTGCAGACTTAAGAAAACAGAAGGGTATCAGTCAACACGAGCTTAGTAGACAAACTGGTATCAATCAAGGAACTATAAGTCTAATAGAAGCAGAAAAAACAAGTCCAACTAGCGAAGTGATTGTTAAACTCGCTAGATTTTTCTCTGTATCGACAGATTATCTTTTGGGTTTGGTTGATGAATTTGGAAACGAGATTAAAAAATAGTGAAGAAATATTTTGATAGGCTCTTAGATTTTCTTTTTCCAACACATATTAAGTGTATATTTTGTCAAGCGGAAATTCTTAAACCTACACCCGAAATGATTTGCGAAGAATGCGAAGGTGTTGTTTTGCGAGTGACAAACCCTTGCAGAATTTGCGGAACTGAGGTTATGGCAGGGTTATCTATTTGTTATCGCTGTGATAAGGAGAAAATATATCTTAAAGCTGGTGTCAGTGCTTTTCAATATTCCGATTCAGTTATATATGCCATTTCAAAATTTAAATACGATAACGGCAAATATCTTGCACCGTTTATGGCCGCAAGTATTTTTAAATCTTTCGAAACTAGAAAGTTTGTTTTTAATAACGACTGTCTTGTTGTCCCGGTTCCACTGTGCCATAGAAACTATAAAAAGCGTGGGTATAACCAAAGCACGCTTCTTGCAAAAGAGTTTATTAAACTTTCTAAAACAAAATTGGAATTATCTGAAGACGCACTTATTAGAATAAAAGAGACAGACAATCAAGTTGGACTCGACAGAAAACAACGCGCAGAAAATATGTCCGGCGCGTTTTGTGCTGTTTCGAAAATAGTCGATAAGAAAACCGTTCTTCTTGTTGATGATGTTCTGACATCTGGTGCAACCGCAAATGAATGTGCCAAGGCACTTTTGAAGGGTGGTGCAAAAGAAGTTATTCTTTTGACTTATGCAAGTTCTGCCTTGCAACCTAAACACGTAAAGTAGGGTCTGGTTCTATTATTTCTTTTTCTTCTGGTGGCACATAACCCATTCCGTGTTTTGCTATTCCTGTAAAATATTGTCTATATGGCAATTCGAGTTGTTTAAAGTCTCCCAAAAATTCTTCGACGTGTCCTCTTTTTAAATAGATTTCTTTACTTCCCTTGTCTCTAAGATATCTCACCTTTGGATTATCTGGATTTATTGTTGTGTCTATAATTGGCGAATGTCTCGAACCAATTTTGCTCATATTTAAAAGTTCTTCAATTGTGCAGGTTTCATCGTCTATTGCGCAGAACTTATTTTTGTCGACATCTTCTCTGGAAAGAACATATGTAATCTCGCCACCTTTTCCAATAAGGCGTCCGCGGTTTTCACGAATAACTCCATCAAACGTTGTGTTTCTTCTTGCCATTGCACTGTTCACATCGTGCCCTGTGCCTGGTGTGTATGTGATATAGTCTCCAACATCAACACCAGCAAGTTTTAGAATGTCGTATAAATCACTTGGTTCATATCTCATTCGCCACATAGAAGATATAACAACTCTAACCTTCTCACCCATCTCTTCGAGGCTCTTTTTAAGGTGATTGAAATTTTCAACTGCTTTGGCGTTAAACCTCGACGCTGCGTCTACTATTCTTATTCTTCTTTGAAGTTCTTTTTTATGAGTTTCTGCTTCAACCCTGGAGTTAGGGTCTACAAGAAATTGGAAAACTTTATTTGTTGGGCTTACACTTAGCCCGCCCTTTTCTAATACAGAAGGAAAAACGGGGTTGTGGCCGTTGGCCATAACCCTGTCAATATCAAGGAAAATGTAAAACGTTTCATTTTTCTTTCGTTCCACTGTTGATATTCTACTCCTACCAAAATTGATTGTCAAGAGTTATAAATTAGATTTTTTATATTATTGGAAAGTTCTATAAATCAGTTCACTTGGTCTACCTTCGCAAAGAATGTATACCTCATGCAGTGCACGTGTTACTGCAACAAATAGGCTTTGTGCGTCTAAATCTGTTTTGAATGTTTTTTCATCAACGTTTGCGATAATCACAACGTCAAACTCTAGACCTTTTGCAAAGTGAGCCGCTGAAATAACAAGCCCCTCTTTGAATGTTTCTGTCTGCCCAGTAATCAAGTGGCTGCCAAAAATTTTCATTTGTTCTTGAATACGCATTGCTTCACCTGTTGTTTTTGTAAGAATTGCAATACTTTCAGTTCCAGCCGCTCTGAGGTCTCTGACTAAATCTTTAAGTTTTGGAATTGTTCTTGCTAAATCTAGTTTAATAATCTCTGGTTTTTTGCCGCGTCTGATTGGAGCTTCTTTCATTTCTGCGCCAATGATTCTGTTTGCAAAATCGAAAATTTCGAATGTGCTTCTATAATTTTTATTAAGTTCAATAAATTCGTAGTCCTCACCTGCGAAGTCTAAAATTCCACTAAGTTTACCTTTTGAATATTTGCTATCAACAGATTGGTGAATATCTCCAACAATTGTTTTTTCAACTGGATACATTTGGTTTATGATTCCAAGAGCAACTGGAGAATAGTCTTGCATTTCGTCTACAATAACGTGTTTGATTCCTTGAATTGCTGTTGGTCCAAAAATATAGTTCTTTATATAAAGAAGTGTCAGAGCGTCTTCCATTTTTATATT
>Ga0136643_10008417_pt1 | contig 15074 bp, 8 predicted proteins | sample TergutLab28metaG_FD_96883 | JGI IMG/M metagenome (GOLD analysis project Ga0136643, IMG submission 96883) | Labiotermes labralis P1 segment gut microbial communities from Petit-Saut dam, French Guiana - Lab288 P1 (version 3) (version 3) | ecosystem: Host-associated > Arthropoda: Insects >... | reverse complement strand
CCAAGCTACTTAATGTTATTTAAGTGTACCGGTTTGGATTTTTAAAAATGGAATCCCCATAAAAGGGTAGTACGCTTACACGGAACTGGACTTCATCATATTGCAGATTATCGTTACTTTTTTATGAATTTCTCTTCCTTCATGATATTTCTTCTCTTTGTTACGGACAAGAATTGCAAGCGCGGTAAAGAAATTAGGCGGCTCGCGTCGCGTGGCCAGTAGCAACTTTTTTATTAATTTTTTTTATTTTTTTTTATTTTGGCACAAAAGCTCCCTAGTGGGTAAGGGTCTCCTCTTTCCCGAGGTTTCTAGATCACACATAACGACGCATCACAGTCGGTAGGACTCCTCTGGATGAGTGATCAGCTCATCGCAGAGTCCTCTACCTGACAACACGCAACACACACAACAGACAGACCTCCATGCTCCCGGTGGGATTCGAACCCACAATCTCAGCAGGCGAGCGGCCGCAGACCACGCCTTAGACCGCGCGACCACTGGGGACCGGCAGTAGCGACTTCACGTAACGTAAATCTGCAGTGCCTCCAAGTGGGCGGGTCGCTAGCGCAGTACGCTCTGGGTTATTATGCGGTACTTGCCGCAACTTTGTACATCGGATAAGAATTATGGGCTGTCATTAAAAATGGCATCTGAGAACTCTGCAGCCTTAACGCAGGCTGCAGCATTATGTTACTCCGAGCACTACCAAATTTATGCCTGAAATCTTTGTCGTTATTGGCTCTTTACGAATAGTTCCTCTGAGTGTTTTAAAGCTGCAAGTTTGTTTTGAGTGAAAGATTTTGTTATCCTTGCGCTTTAATTAAAGCTCGTGGCCATGAATGGGTCTTACGATGCAGTTGTGGCCCTATAAGGTTGTCTTTATTTGTTTTATTTTTAGACTTTACTAAACTGATGCGTACGTAGCTGACTGTGTCGCGGTAGAGACAAAAGATTCTGAGCTGCTGACATCAGAGCCCACTGCTGGACATGATTCTGTCCCAGATATATTCAACTCACGTCCAAAAAACTTGTCTTCCTAGGGTGCGCCGTAGCATTAATTGCTAAGTGACGTATCCCCTTTCTGCAAATCAATCTATATGTTTACTAAATATACCGTCATGCAGCGACACGGTAAATAATTGTCATTGGTTGCTATCTATTCAGGCCATCAGCAGCCCATGCTACATTTCCAATTAATCTTAGTAACCGACCAACTTAATGCACAAATTCTTGTTTTATAATAAGTTTATTATATTCCTCTACATGTTTCGAGCACTATTGTGCTCATCGTCAGGAGGTCCAAATTGTATTATACAGCAGATGGTATCATCACACTCTGTAGGTTGGCCGTCCGGTGCGCACCGGACGGCCAACCTACAGAGTGTGACGATACCAGATGTTGTATAATACAATCTTGACCTCCTGATGATGAACACAATAGTGCTCGAAACATGTAGTGGAATATAATAAACTTATTATGAAACAAGAATTTGTGCATTAAGTTGGTCATTTGCTAAGATTATACTGAGATTAACGGTCAGCAAAACATCAAAATTTCCAATCAAAAAAAAAACCGTACAATCATTGTAATACAAAAATGGGAAAAGCGCTCTTCCCATTTTTATATTACGACGATTTACGGTTTTTTTTAATTGGAAATGATGCATGGTATGATGACGGCCTGAACAGAAGGCCGAAGGTATTAACCATGATTAATTATTGACGGTGTCGATTCATGACAGTATATTTAGTAAATATATTAGACAGCTTAGCGTTAGGTAATGTGATCATGGTAGTAGTGCCACACTCGGTAGGACTCCTCTGGACGAGTGATCAGCTCGTCGCGGAGACCTGTATCTGACAACACACAACACTCACAGCAGACAAATGTCCATGCCCCCGATGGGATTCCAGCCCATAATCTAAGCAACCGAACGGCCGCAGACCTACGTCTTTGACCGCGCGGTAACTGGGACCGGCATAGTAGTAATGTACTTACTGATAATTCTTAATACGGCACAGAGACTGGTTTTTCTCCCATTTCCTCGATTTTTCCCTTTTCAGTAACGCTTCTATCATTGCTGTGTATCCATATTATTTCTTTTACCTGTGACACAGCACATTCCAGGTACTGACAACATCTTAAATAAGCCGCTTAAGAAACTCCATCACACGATATCCATGACGTTACAGTGTATGGGAAATTACGGTTGAAGCTTGCAACATAGCAGCTGTATCTCTCTCTGTCTCTGTCTGTCTCTCTCTCTCTCTCTCTGTGCCTGTGCGCGCTGTGTGCTTACAAGGCGTATTGTGGAGTATTGTGAAAGAAGAGAGACTGTATGTATAAACGTAATATTGGGGCACGTTCACGTAACCATTGTTGGCTTGGAAAAGCAAAAGTATTACATATTCTCAGTGTCTGACTGTCTCTCTCACTCTCTCTAGCTTTATTATTCCTGCAAGAAAAGCTCATTCGCCCTGTTATACTATCATATGTGGCCTATCTGGCTCTACGATATTTCTCCACATTATCTGATAAATGACACCATTTTCCGCTAACACGTGGAGCATAAAACGTGTGTTTTGATTCTTTCTGTAACTTTTGCGTGGATTATTTCTCATTCTCAGAAGAAATGAGTGAGAAATTATCGTAAATATACATAGATCTTCAGTAAAATACCCGTTCTTCTTGTCAGATTTTAATGAAACTTGAACTATCTCGACACATTTTCGAAAAATAATCAAATTCAGAATTTCATGAAAATCCGTTTTATGGGAGCCGAGTTGTTCCCTGCAGAGGACGGACGGAAGGATAGACATGGCGATGCTTATAGACGCTTTTCACAAATTTGCGAACTCGCCTAAAACATGTAATAATATTTCGGAAACAAAGGTGCACCACAAGATATTGGCACGCGCTTTCAGTACACTTTGCTATCTATCGTAATCGAGTGATACATTCTAACTTACATGCGTAACCTGCTGTGTAAACTACACAATTAAAAATTATCTAGTGAACGGTATATAAAGTTACTGTAGCCAGGAGGCAGAAACGTCCCTATTCTAGATGCTTTCAATGTATATTTTTCCATGTGGATAGTTTTTTGTGTAGTCTGTGGTGTTGTATCTGTACTACGGTGATTGTTTTCTGTGTGGACATGTCTACAGTCGATACGTGAACATCTGGTGGGGTATTCTTTCCTCGCTTGCTTTGCGCCCGACCTTTCGTACGGTCGCAAATACACAAAAGTTTAAAGTACATTTAGTTTATCATGCGTTCACGTAAAAGATTACTCCGGGAGTACTGGTGTAATTTAAGCTACTGTACCCAGTTTGTCATTGGAAATTAATCACGTAATGGAGTTTTAATAAAACAAACACCGTAGAACAAGACCAGAACTGTTTACCTTATCTGTTCCACATTTATACTGGCAACGTGAAAGATGGCTAATGGCAAAGGGACGTAGTAGTTATACAAGCAGCACAAATGAGTTTTCTTAGGTCGTTTCTGGAGATAGAAGATGGCTCTGTTTTTATTTCGAACAGAAGTCACCTATTCGCGCGTTTTGTGAACCTTTGAAGACTACAGTTATTCTGCGTTATATAGCGTGTACAGTCTGTCCGTAACACACAGAGAACACAATGTGCTCCAGTCATAAAGACCAGTCTTTGTGTGCTGCATAAGGAAATAATGCCTAATAATATTAATAATAATAACAGTAATAATAATGTCATTATGACTTGATCGTCTGCAAAACGTGGAGTGTTTATTTTTGTACTGGTTGATAAAGAAATGCCTTGTATGGAAATCTGGTTCCATTTTACTATTATTTCTTTCGTGTAAATGTTTGAGTAGGAATACCCACGCATTAAACTGTAATTTTTACAAAACCGGAGTAACTGTTGTAAAATCGGACATTCACAGTGCCATTGAAGGGCAACGTAGTTTTGTGCTTCAGCACATCAGTTCTAATGCCTGCCATTTTCATTCATATTTTAACCGTATTTATATTTATTCATATTAGAACTATAACCTTAAACCTTACTGTACTCCACAATTTTATCCATGCTTTACATATTTATTCCATTAAATTTATGGCGTAGATTGTAAAAGTATGAGATCTCAATCCTATGTGCTAGGATGATTTTCCCTGGACAGCTCTTGATACAGAAAATGTCTGATTATGGCTTGTTAACAAAGCCGACGTTAGTAACCTGGAAAATTTGTGTAAGCCGTTTGTTGTGTACGGCTGTGTCTTTATATAACTCTGTGACACATTGGCTTATCACGGGAAGTGAGTGCTGTATTTCCTTGTAATTGGTAAATGAATCTAAGTATTGTGACGTCAGTCACACAACAGTACGATGTCCACCGAGGCCATATTTCCATGCAGTAAGTCGCTGAGCGTGTCAAGTACAACGTTGTTAGTGAGCAGTGGGGGAACAGACAGGGCGACCAAGTTGCACACAGTTGACAGTATAACGTCGCGCTGTTTTGGCTCTGCATGTTTTGATTTCATTTGCAATCGGCGATTGTTGTGTGCAGGCCTGCTGCGTGTGCGTCCTCTAATTGGTCTTCTATTTAGATTGTTTAGGTTTTATGAAATTTTATCAAGGAATTTATTGTTTCAAAATTCATAAAAAAAAAAGTAGTATGGTGTGGTCTGTAGGAACGTTGCTTATATCCTCTTACCACCGCGTATTCGGGGCCGGGATAGCTCAGTCGGTATAGCGACTCGCAACGGGTTGGACGTTCCGGGAATGGAATGCCGATGGGGGCGAGACTTTCTGCACCCCTCCAGTCCAGCCCTGGGGCCCACGCAGCCACCTGTACGATGGGTACCGAGTATTTCCCGGGCGTAAAGCGGCCGGGGCGTGGCGTTGACCACCCACCCTCATCTAGCGCCGAGGTTAAAGAATGAGTAGATATATACATCTCCTCCTCTGGGCCTTCGTGGCATGTTATTGAGTGAACTTGACTTTTTACCGCAGCGTATTCGACCTTAATCGTATTTTCCACGTGAACTGCGCATCGGTTGGAAATTTTGTCAATGAATGTCTCTGTTTCGACGTTTAGAAAGTCATTACTTGGTGGCGTGCGTAGCGCTGATTTCTGGATATGTGTGTCTTCAGAGCATGGCGTTAAATTATGCGGGGAAAGTTCGGCCTGTCTCTGTGTTCTAGTCATAGCAGGTTGGCGTTAGAATGCACTGTCTGCTGCGGAAATATACAATAAGCGATTTGGTTTCACGTAAGTCTCCTGACGAAGTCACTGGAACTGTTTAATTGGTGGCATATTAGCACAGTGCCGCAGACAAGAAGTCTCAAACACGGCAGCACGTGACATTGTGCAGATCCAAAGCATTTGTGCTGTATAAACAAGGGAGCTACACAAGCTGGATGCTGCTGCTTCTGCAACTTGGTCCCCAGTTATGGCTGCGGCAAAGCGCGGGGTTCGTCGTTGTCAGTAGTAGAACTCTAGCTCGGAGCTAGGTCAGGCCAGGCCCGGCGTGGTTCGCACGGCGCGCGCGGGTGTAGTAGGAGTACCACTGTGCAGGCAAGCAGTCAGTCAGTAGGTGTGCGCGTCACAAGTTGTCTGTTCACTCGCTGTCGTTGCTGCCGAAACAGTGACCGCGCGCCACGACGGAGGTACATTCGACGTCGCCATTCGTGTCAACAAAGTGTCATCACTTCCTGTGCGACGCCATAATGTTGCCGGATTTGTTGGTTTACGAGTCCCTTGAGTTGTTTGCCATTTGGTGAGATTAATGGTTTCTCGCAAATTCTTCATTTTTTAACAATATGATCCAGAATTTGGAGACGCAAAGCGGCGGGGGCAACTCTTTCAGTTTAGGTTTTCATGCGTTTGAATCTGTAGATACAGTGGGTAATGGTCAGTGCCCTCTTACAGGCAACCTGAATGGTAGTGCAGTTTGCAGGCTGTTCAGATGAGGTTTATGCATTCATTCACGCATTGAGAATGGCGACAACTAATGTAATTTTTATTTGCGTTATGTTTTCGCTTTATTGATAATTAGACCGTTAAATAACAAGAGTCTACTGAAAATTTGTATTCGCATAAGTCCTACACGTAACGATTTCACAGCTTTTTCGGGATACACCCAATAGCCAAGTGGCATTTTTCAATAGCGCACTTAAAATATTCTAAATGTAAACCAAAAAACAATTAAGGTGTATTCATTGATATAGTTAAGTGTACCATATAATTATATATTAAAATAAGCGTGTTTGAAGTTTGAATTTGTTCAGTTTTATATATGGTAAACATTTTAAAAGTGCACTATAATTTGAACAAATTCTCAGGTTGTAAAAAGTACCAATGCGTTCTTCTGATGCTGGGAATTCAGTACGAAGCACGTATCGTGTTTTCATACTCACCTTTATTATTATTATTATTATTATTATTATTATTATAGGAACTAATTACGTATAAAATTACCTACAATTAGTCTAGTGTGACCCGGGATAACTGAGTGTAGTTACTAGTTAATCGTGTCCGGAATCCGATTCCTTGGAATGAGTGGGAAGGTTTCTTACTACCGCAGCGGGCCGACCTGCTTTGGTACTACTGCTGTCTCCTGTTCATTGGTACCCCGAGTGCAGGGACTGAATAGGGAAACCGACGTCTCGACTCTGTCGGTATTGGTGCACATTACCTTTACGTAGCTCATATCTTGTCTTATTCTTTCTCGTCAAGTTATTTGCGTAAAAATGTAAACATTCGTCTCCCCTCAGTATTTTGACCCGTGTGTTCGCTGTAGGTTTAAATCGTGATTGCTTATTATTTCTTGTCCTGTTTAACGAAGCTGTTTCAACTCCGTATGTTGTATAGTGCTGAGATACGGAAATTTTGCAGAAATGTGCTAATGGAATGGGCCGTGTCCTATTTTAAGATACCATTATAGTTTTTCCTGGATGGTGTTGATGCATCTACCAAACCTTCTCTCAGTGTAGCCAGCCTTGTGATCCAGATTTGAAACCGGAACCCTCCGATTACAGACCAGGAGTTCTAACGACTCAGTCACAGTGTTTGATTAATCTTGTTCCAATGAATATAATATTAATTCATCTGCAGTAAGCCTATAAAGTCCAGTCGTTGCTTTTATGTACCATCAGGTTCAAGAACAACAAGAATCGTACATTCCGCCCACAATGTGCATTTATGCGTTTTTGTATTGCTGTCAGAATAAACAGGGATTATTTCCCTGTGCACCACTAACCGAGGCGTTATGTATTTACCGCGCGGTGCGCACTGAAGTTTTAAATATAATTCAAGTTGTTTTTCGTGCCTGAGGGTGTACCATATCGCTGCTTACACACATACCTATCATATCTATTTGTTGCGTACGGAAATTTCAGATTCTGAAGTCCTTCGTAGACCTACACCTGTTTCCACTTTTCGTTTACTTTACCTACAGCCGTGTGTGCGAAATTGGAATGGAACCCGCTGCGGTTTTGGTTTAATCCGTCTATTAACAGCTTGGCGACACAAGTGTAGAGTTCATTACGTCGTGTCTGAATTAATTTTCAATGAAATCGATTGTGTCCCTACTCCAGATCTGGTTTAATTCGTTGCCTAACACCGAAGGGACATCTCTCCGTGATGGGATATCCTGTTCGAGTCCATTTTTAGTGGTGCAATTTTTTTTTGTCGTGGTGGTATTTGTATAAAGCGTCGTCATTCGATGGAAATAGGTGGTGGGTGTCAATTACAAGATGTTTTTTTATCGAGGTTCTTCGGCCATTTATCACTTTGAAGTCTGCCCGGCCCACCCCTGGCTTACGGGAAGATGTCGGGCTACAAAGACTGTTAATGACTTGTGTGATAGATAAATTTGATTTGGAAATGTTATCACTGATTTTATATTAATTGTGTCTTGTAATAGCTAATCAAGTATTTAATCAAAGGGGGGGGGGATTTTTCGAAAATTCGAAAAATGTAAAACTTAAGTGTTATTGTACCGTGTCGAAGATATACTGTTTTTTTTTTTCATTCCAGCCATTCATCTGCCGTTTTTCCAGTAAAGTGTTCCTATTACACAGGTCTGTGTTGAATTTTTTTTTAAATCGCAAAGTGATTATACTATTTTGTCCGAATTTTTTTGATTCTCGTCAGGCTCCACTCCCGTATTTCGAAAGAAACGTCAAAAGTACCACGACAGTTTTCTCTCCCTTCCCTCCGAAAACTCTGCTGTATCATCAGTCTCTTTTTCACTATTCCACGTTGTATAAACCCTGTAGATGACATATATCGTTATTTGGGTCTGTCTCTGTAAGTGCGGCTACACTAATGGGTCCATTGTCCAGTCCCTCAATGGTAGAAGGATGTGGAGCGTGGGCGGCATGGAAATTAATAGGTGGAAATCGAAGTCCTAGGAAAGCAACCTGTCGCAAAGTCGTTTGGTTCGCCAGAAATCCAACATGGACATATGAATCTAGCTGTTCGCAGTGAGGGGGCAACTAATAACGGCCTGTGCTGTTGCGCGTCGGTGTGGCTGCGAATGTGGTGGTAAATCGACAATGTCCGTCTTGTTCCTCTTTGTAGGTGCACGTGTACTGTGTGGCCAAATCGGAAGTCGGAATCCAATCTGGGTGCTCTGAGGCAAGTTCTTTAAATTGTTCTTTTAGCTGCCCACTGCCGATTAGACTCGAGCGTGTTTCGGCCATTTATATCCATGTTTTGGTGGTGTTCTCGTGTTGGGTGCGTGTATCTATTTGTTTGTAATGAAGCGTAAATCTTTTTGACCACTGTGTATGATACGCTTACCATATTTATGTGCAGTCTTTTCTGTTCGTCCATGTACTGGATAATATTAATCCATATAATATTTGTCCTTTAAAGACCAAAACTAAGTTTAGAGGTGATAAAGGTAAAAATAGTTGAAGGGCAAACCAAAGAAAAAGTTTTTAGAGGAATTGTGCTGGGTGGAGGGAGACGTGGACATCATTTTGTTTGTAGGTTCCGTGGCAACGCCCGCCCGTCCTTATACTAGGACTAGCGTGAAAATGAATGCCTTAGAGTGCTTAGAGGTAGTGGTTTGAAGCAAGGGCCTTGGAATTTTAATTGGATGATCACTGCTAAAAAGCATGTAATATGGAAAGGTTGTTGGGCGTTATTTTGAGAAAAGGGATTAATTGTGATAGATTGAAATTCAGGGCGGAAGTGGGATGGGCGCTGCATCAGAACCGTACAGTAGCAACTTATGACGTCGATGTCTCAACACTTGCCTAAAGAGAGACGCAGACCAAGAAAACTTTTGTCGCGCTGCCCGGTAGCAGGACGTTCCGGATGCATGCGGAGTTCTAGCCGGCAGCCCAGAAAAAAAAAAGTGGAATTCCCAGACTTGTGTCATGCGGCTTTATTTTTTATTTAAATAGCACTGCATATACTACGCCGTAACAATTTTATCAGTGTGTCAAAAAATGCACTTATTGCACTCTGTTTCCTTTCTGTCCCTGTCTTCGTCCTTTCTCCGTACAGTCGTCCGCTCACCATACGGAATGTCGATCTGTTCCAGCGAAGGAATTAGCGGGGTTTTCGGGGTTGCTGCCCCGTGATTAGCTGCCTGGAATGAGAAGCACTGCCCACATACGGCTTTAAACCAAGTTATAACTCTTCGCCTTGTAAGATCACCGCCCCCTTGACGAGTTGCAGGGCTTTATTCATGGCACCTTTTTGTCTGGAAAATGTGGAATTTGTTGAATTGTGTTTCGGCTGCATATTGCCAAGCTGGGCTTGCTGACATCAGTTTTGACCTACTTAGTGACATGCTAATCGCAAGTCATGCGGGAGGATTTCGTAAAAAGGATGGATTTGATGTGCCCTTGTCTGTGGTTAGCTTTCCACGCTGATTTACTCGCATGGGAACTGTTCGTAATTTGGGACTAAGTCCACAATAAATTACATATAAAGACTTACGTTCTACTTGACAATAACACAGGCCGTCTCTATTTTAAGACCAGTCGGTTAATGCTGTGTGAGGAAGTAATCGTTGTTTATCGTGAGAATCGGAAGAGCACGTAAGTAAACTGTGTGGACCAAATATAGATTTTTAAATGCCACAGTATGTGGTACATACGGTTACCAGTTGGCTTTAATCGGTTAAATTTCTCTTCGCCTGTACTTTTTGTCGGCTCTTCGTAATTTCTTGTAACTCTGGGCTTTTCGTAAAAGCGTCATTAGATCTGCTTGAATTATTTTTGTTTTTATTCCTATCCAACTTGTCATTTCCATGTGGATGTTTATGCTCGATGATTACGTTTGTAGTTTAAATGCGAGGCCGTACCGTCGCTTCCCGCTGACACTAGTCGATGGTAGCTGTACTCGAAAGTTTAATGTCCCTAATACCAAAATCGTGCCAGTGGACACGATCCTGAGCCCGTTTCCCCTCCTCATATCCACTCAGTTTTCTCACCACGATCCATTTTGACGTTATCCTTACATGTTATCGGTCTTACGGCTTGGATTTCCCAACAGGTTTCCTCACCAAAATTTCTTATGCCTTGCTAATCTCCCTTGTACCTAAGCACATGCTGCGCTCATTATAATCTCCCGAATTCTACTATCATAACCTTACTAGGAAGTGTGTCATCCCCCTTGCGTGTGTGAAACTTGGAAAATTGTATGTAGTCAAACAAATCTGTGTCACATGAGGTGTATTTAATGACTATATAATGGACAACACGCCGAAACATGTAGTTGTCCATTATATAGTCATTAAATACACCTCATGTGACACAGTTGTGTTTGACTACATACAGTTTCCCAAATAACCTTACTATGTGACCGCAAATCACAGATCTTCCTCACTTCCTTCATCTTAGGTGCTCATGTACTTTTTAAGTATCATACTTTGTTTGCTAATCCTTGCACTATGTATCCTCTGACATTTTCTTTCACACCGCTATTAATAACCGACAGGAGTCGACAGATTTTTTTTATTGTCAACACAGTGATGTTCAGTGTTAAAATTATCTGTTTCTTTATCTGGGTTGCATGTTTCGGACGCTTTAATGTAGTCATCAGGCTTCAAAAAAACCATTATTAACATAAAGCTGCTTACTGTGTGCAGTAGCTATGAAATATAAATAAAATTATTATGTACACAAACAAACAATGCCGAAAGCTATGCTTTGCATTTAACGGTAACTTCCAAGTTTCTAATGCAAGAATTGGAAATACATAAATTTTTAAGAGCATGCGTAGTTGACGCTCTGTCTACGTAACTAGTACATTAATGTGCCAAACCCCAATATAAGCGCCATGTTTGTTCACCGCAATTTGTGGCGGTATGTCGAGGGTGGCAGCGAATCGAAATACTGTGTAACCGTGAATTTCTGTCCACAGACGTATGGTCGTTAAGTGAGGTTGCACTGTATCGGGGTTTTCCTGTACGTGCAGTAGCTGTGCTGAATGAATCTGTCACAAGCGAGCAACATAACAGACAGGATATTCAAAGTTGAAAAAGCTCTCCCAGTACAGGCCTGGACAGGCCCCGAGGGCCACCGAATATTGAGGCTTCCAGGATTTCTAGACAGTGGGCACATGAAGGTGGCAAGGTCGTTAGCCCTACGCACCGGTCGCCTTTACCGCCGGAAGATAACCCTGGTACTCATATCTCTCAGAGGCTGAGTCGATCCCAGGGCCATAGTGCGGCTGGAAGCCCGTCGTGAACCGGATATTCGAGGTTTATGAAATTAAGTAATATATTGGAACAATGTTGTGGTACATTCACTTGTCACGTGAGTAATGTCACACCAAAGAACATAAACTAACCACAAGAAACATTTAACACACGAAGTGACTATTCGCGGGCAAAGAAACAAAAAAGCAAAGAAAATTGTCGTGGAGATAATATAAAATAACCAGTACAACGAAGACGCGAGAAAATTACAATGACAGGAAGCAGAATAGCTATACTCAAGTCGTGTGTGTCCGTCACATAAGGACGAAGAGCGTTCTAAGAAATGAGTTGAGTTTGCACATGTTGGGGGTGGGGACTGTACATACATATACATGGATCCATAAGTGTGTCATGAAGGCAATGGGATGTGGAAGAAGTCATCACTACACAAATATACAAATTTGTAGTGTAAAGTACTAAAGTCATCGTACAAAACGGTATTATAAATCATCTGTACATGTAAAAACTTCATCTACAGAGTGAAAGGATTGTACATGTGTGTATGTAGGTATATTCTGAAGGCTGCTTTAAATTTTGTCTGGTCTTTCTTGAGGATTGTCGCGCCAGGTGGCAAACTGTTGAAAATTTTTATGGCAGCGTATCATGTACTTTTTGAAAACAAGACAGGTTGGGCGTGACGGTATTGTTTATACGTACTGACGTAAATATAGCATCCAAAACTCGTAATATCTCAAAACTACATTTGAGTAAAGGGCAGCATTTTCATACATGACCCGCACAGAAAGTGCGGGTCATTGTTTCAGCTGGAGATGGCAGGAATCACGTGTGCGAATGGGCAGGGCATATGAGACAGGCTATGGGGAGCGCATGCAGGCAATTACAGGAAATTGGTATAGCATAAAGTACACAATACCTCTTGCACAATGGATATCCTTACAGAAATATTGAACATGTGATGGAGACTGTATATGAACGCCATATACTATTCAACAATAACAAACACATATAACAAGTAAGTGAAACTTTCTAAAATAATATAAGAATTCCAATTTTTTAAGTCGTGAATAATTAGTATAACTAAAGGTAGGCCTAACTATCATTTTATGTTCCCCTCCTTCCAACCTGGCGGTCACGTGGGCTGCATTTCTGGTCACTGACATTGACATATTTTTAAATTGAGGGACATTGCAGCAAAATTAAAAACTAAAAATAGCAGTATCGTAGAATATGTAAAATTAAATAGTCAAACACAGTGAAGGTTCTGTTTGTATACAGGCCTTGTACGGCAGATATTCAATTCCTGATCTTACAGCAGTTCGGCAGGGCCTTTCATCCTGCAAAAATTGAACGAAAGAGAGATAACGCAAATTAACAGTACTGTACAACACAGACAATGATATAGGACTAGAAAAAAAAATAACATCAATGATAAAAACTTGCAGGTGCTGTATAGGTGCATTAGTGCGTCAAATTCTGTAGCAACTAATTTTAATATTTTATATATATATATATATATATATATATATATAGATATATAGTCATCAAATGTATGACGATTTTAAACATTTTGAAACATGATGACAACATCGAGGATTGCCGAAACATGTAGCCAAGCATAATAATATCATTCCGTCAATAATGAAACATTTTGTTTAGGAAAAGTGCATATTATGGATACAGTATGGTTCAGCACGACGTAATTGGAAGGAATACTGCGCCATGTATTCATTTCCACCGTCTTATAGATACAAAGGGTGGTAGTTTTTCGATCTAACCTATCAGTCGAGCCGTAAGCATTCCTGTTTCCCACTGAGGAGATTTTGACAGAGGTGTTCATGGTTTTCCTCCGACCCCTACACATATACCGGGACCGCCGCGAATTGGACGCTGATCGCTCTTGGCAACATGCCTTCCAATTTATTATCGACAAACATCCTGTCTTTCAGTGCTACATGCATAATTCACGTACCGAACGCGTCGGTAGATCAACTTAAGAATACCAGTGAGACGTTACTTCGAAATTGAATAATCACTTAACGGTCAAACAAGAAATTGTGAAGACAACGTGGTAAAGTAACATTGGCTTTGTGTTGTTCGGCGATTGTGCGAAGTGCGATGACGCTTCGTTACACTATACTGTGCTGTACACCCTCGCTGTTTATAATCTGATTGATAGGTAAACTGTAAACCTCGTTGCATGTTACATGTTGCTGGCAATCCATTATGTTCCGTATAATTTGAGGGTGGCTACTAGGATATCCGGTGATGTGTTTATGACGAAAGTAGGCGCTTTGAAGCCTGCTCGCTTGTATGTGGATTTTAGCATGAAGAGATCGTAACGAGTACTAATCCAGCAGGGATTAGTAAAATCGGGATATGCTGGTTTTGGATGGGATACGTCGGCTTCTGCCCTACAATGACGACTTTAATTTAGCGTCGAAGATGTGAATATTACATAGACGGACGCTGTTCTGTTGGCAGCTGGTCAGGACGTTGGTCGATAGATACAAAGAGAACTAACAATAACTGTTCCTGTCATTACATTCGTACGGTGCAAGATGGAAAGCAGCGCTAAATCAAAGAAACTGCTGATAAATGCCAGGAAATTTATTGATTTTTGGAACATTAGGTAGAAAGTGCCCATAAAACGAATTTAGAGCCAATTCAAGCAGTTCTAGTGACCTTGGGGTGAGAAGGAATTTAGCGCATGACTGGGATAGGAGGAAGACCCACACTGGAAACTGCAGTCACGCTTCCGGAAAATCGGTCCTGTACTGGGCAGTACAGACAGACAGCCGCTCAACCACCAGAGCAAGTGGACAACTTCGACAAATAAAAACATGTCAGTGCAAGTTGTTATGGCGGATACTCTTCTGTAATAAATTAAACCTACGTCTACGTGTATCAGTACTAGCAACCGTTCAGTTCACAGTGTCTTTTTTTCCGGATTCCCACCAATTTACAGTATCAGAATATTCACAGCTACAGTATTACTTGATGTTTTATTTTGTCACGAATTGCAGTCGCTCATTACGTAATAGATCGTGAATTGACGGTGGATGAGAATAGAGTCTTAGGTGGAAGAAGTAACAGCGGACGGGAAGAAATTGCGTAGTGGGGAACTTCGTTGTTTGCTCTGTTTATCAGTTGTTGTTAGAATGTTATAATTAAGGTCGTTGGATGAGCAGTACAGTCGCGCATATGGGGAAATGAGATACGCACAGAGCTGTTGTCGTATGAACGACATACTAAGTAACTTTTCTGGACGTGTGGGCATGGGCGTAACGTGGCTAATAACATTTTGGGAGGGGGGGGGCAAAATTTCCCTGGGGGGTTGGTGGGGTCTGTTTTTTTTTTTTTAAACATCAGGTTTTAAATTTTTGTTTTTTTTCTTTTTTCTTGCCTCAT